>RCNE010000408.1_pt1 | contig 23196 bp, 15 predicted proteins | sample 2041361 | NCBI WGS metagenome assembly RCNE01 (sample SAMN09708229, study PRJNA481090) | Marine sediment metagenome, whole genome shotgun sequencing project.
GAAATCATCACCAATACAATCATGGTAACAAATATGCGTGTTCTAAGCGAAAATTTTCTGAACAATTTATTTGGAGTTTGAACTCAAAGGTAGCAAATATCGCACCAAGTTTGTAAATACAAATTCAAGTGTCAAATACAATTTCAAAAGGCAAAAACGCCTATTGAGCTTGATTTTTGTGTTTGTATTTGAATTTTTTAGGCATCTGGGTTCTTATCACGAATTCGTTTATACAGTCGTATACCTAACATGAGTAAAATACCAAGAATAATGATGCCAATAACGCCGAAAATCCAATTAATGGCGCTCTTTAAAACCACTAAAAATATTACCGCGAAAAGAATGAGGGTCGCACCTTCATTCCAGATGCGCATATAATTTGTGGAGTATTTTACCACGTTTCGTTGTAATTGATTAAAAATTTGATGATTTCTGAGATGATATATCCACAGCAATACTACGAAACCTAGCTTTACATGCATCCAAGGTTGTCGCAGTATTGCGGGATTCATAAATAGCAAAACAACGGCAAATACCGTACACAAAATGGCAGAAGGCCAAGCGATAATTGTCCAGAGACGCTTCGCCATGAGTTGTAGTTGGGCTGTTAGAATTTCCCTTTCAGGAGATGGTTTTTCAGCAGCTTCAATATGATAAATAAATAACCGTGGAATATAAAACAGGCCTGCAAACCAGGTCACCACAAAAATGAGGTGTAAGGCTTTTATGTAGTTGTAATATTCCATTTTTAGTGGACTGTTAACGGTTTTCAGTTGACGGCAAAATTACCTTAATTCGAAGGAAATGCAACTTTGAGCCCTCTCCCTTTTTTCAAGGAAAAGGCCTTTAAAATGTGAGCTTTTACAACCTAATCGCTCCAATACCAGCTTCCCAAAGCTTTTTATTGAATTCAGGTATGGCATTATTCTTCAACGCTTCTGCCTTACTTTTCAAGGTATTCCATTGTGCATCTAGTTCCTTTTTTCTGTCTTTTGATGGTTGGTTAACTCTGGGGATGGTACTGTTGGTTGCATCTATCAAGAAAAGATATTCTGCAGTAAACATGTTGGGAAAATTTTCAACATCATCATACGCTTGCGACTTTCGTTGAATCATATCCTTATCCCAAGTATCGAGTTCGGCCAACAATTTTTCTCCTTCTACCTTAATGGAGGCGTCTTTCACATCTTTCATAACCGTTTTCAATTGCGTTTGAATTTTATACAACGTGTTTACCATGTTGTGTATATCGGTCACTTGCTGCTCCATATCAGTCATGATACTGTGATATTCCGCATACTGCTCAGGTGTGGTGCTATAAGTAGGTACAGCAACAATTTTTCCTTCAATGTTAGAAGTTTCACTACCTGATTTCAAGCGCACGGTATAGGTGCCTGGAGGAACTACATGCCCACCAAAACGTGATTCAACATAAGTGCCATCAACACCTGGCAAAATGCCAGTTTCCATATCCCAAACAAAACGGTTTAAGCCTTCTTTTTTTGGTAAAACGGGAGCTGGTGAAGGGCCACCACCATTATGGGCTTTGTAATTCTTGTCTTTCTCCGAAGAGAAACTGCGAACCGATTTTCCGGCTGCATCTAAAATATCCATAGTAATTGAAGTAGAATCATTTATTTTCGGAAGCTCATAGTATAATACCATTCCGTTTGCAGGGTTTACACCTGTTAAGGTATTTGTGCCATCGAACTTATCCGTATTTCCACTCATGGGGCTGTACCATGAACCGTTTAATGCATCATTCGGTTTGTATAACTTCATCTTATAATTTTGACCATTGTGCGAATTGGAAGTTGTTGCGACCTTTTCATATTGTGAAAGCATTGTTAAATCATCCAAAATCCAAAAAGCCCTTCCTGAAGTGGCTACTATCAAATCGCCTTGGTGTATTTTAATATCGGTAATCGGAGTTTTAGGTAAATTCAATTGAAAAGGCTTCCAAGTTTTTCCTCCGTTCCAAGAAAGGTATAATCCCTTTTCTGTGCCGGCATATAAAAGATCTTTTCTCGATGGATCTTCACGAACTACACGCGTGAATGCTCCGTTAGGAATGCCCGTATTAATGCTAGTCCAAGTTTTTCCGTAGTCAGTACTTTTATAAATCGCTGGTGTATGGTTATTGAATTTGTATTTGGTTGTAGCAATATAAACCGTCGCCTTATCGTGCGGAGAAACCTCAATCGCATTCACTAAAGACTCGCCTAAGTTCTTTGGAGTGATATTCTGCCAACTCTCCCCATTATCTCTGGTAATCTGCACATAACCGTCATCACTTCCTGTATAAAAAATACCTGCTTCGTGCGGAGATTCTATCACATAGGCCAGCGTACCATAATTCTCTGCCCCTACTGCTTCGTTTGTATACGGACCACCGCCGTTGCCTTGTTTGGCATCGATATCTCTTGTCAAATCAGGAGACATTTCTTCCCAAGTAACGCCCATATCTCTTGTTCTCAATAACAACTGTGCGCCATGGTAAAAAGTATTGGGTTCATGTTGTGATTTCAAGGTTGGGGCATTCCAATTGTACAAGTATTTCATGTTCCGCGCTTCCCGTCCTAAATACTGAATAGGTGCCGCCATTACTTGCGTAGAAGCTTTTGATTCCATATCTAAAACATCAATGGTGCCTAAATAACTTCCGCCCATCACATATCTTGGGTTGTTAGGGTCGAAGGCCAAAAAAGCACTTTCACCACCTGCAGACGGACTAAAATCAGCCATGGTAATGCCGCCTCTTCCAACAGCCATATTAGCAATCATTGCCGAAGAATAATCTTGTTGCCCAGCATATATTTTATAGGGGAATAAATTATCCGTATTGATACGGTAAAACTGCCCGGTAGGCATGTTTACTTGTGAAGACCATGTTTTTCCAAAGTCAAAAGTGACTGCTGCACCACCATCGTTCGCAATGACCATGTTTAAAGAATTCTTCGGATTAATCCATAAATCATGAAAATCACCATGGGTACCTGTAATGCGTTCCCAATTTTTTCCACCATCCAAAGAGCGAAGGGCTGGGGCACTCAATACATAAACAATATCTTCATCTTGAGGGTCGGTAAATACTTCAATATAATACCAAGCGCGTTGTGTCAAACGGTTGTCTCCACTTGCCATATTCCAAGTTTTTCCTGCATCGTTTGAAACGAAAAGTCCGCCTTTGTCTTGATCGCTATCACTTTCAATCAAAGCATAGACTTTATTCGAATTCGCGGGACTCACAGAAATCGCCATTTTTCCCTTTTCTTCGGGAAGGCCTTCGGTCAATTCTGTCCACGTTTCTCCTGCATCGGTTGATTTGTATAGTCCGCTTCCTTTGCCACCACTAATAACAATATTAGGTTTGCGTTGGTGTTCCCACATGGCAGCATACATGATTTCAGGATAATTCGAATCCATAGAAAGTTCTACAGCACCCGTCAATTCATTAACAAAAAGGGTATTCTTCCAAGTTTTTCCGCCATCGGTAGATTTATAAATTCCTCTCTCTTTATTCGGTCCATACAATTGCCCTTGAGCCGCCACATAGACAATATCAGGATTAGTAGGATGAATAATAATCCGCGAAATATGCTGTGTTTCCTTAAGTCCCATATGCTTCCATGTCGCACCAGCATCGGTAGATTTGTACACCCCATCCCCGTAGGAAGACATGACTCCACGAGGCGCATGCTCACCCATACCCACATAAACTACATTGGAATTATACTTCGAAACAGCCACCGCCCCAACAGAAGCCATGTCAAAAAAGCCGTCAGAAATATTCTTCCATCGTTGCCCGGCATCTTCAGTTTTCCAAAGTCCGCCACCAACGGTGCCCATATAATAGGTCATCGGGTCGCCAATGACTCCTGAAGCAGAAACGGAACGTCCGCCTCTAAATGGGCCTATGTTTCGAAATTTTAAAGGCTCGAAATACTCTTCCGCAGTTTGAGCGAAGGTTAAGGTTGTTGTTAGAAGGGCTAGGAATAGAAGTTGGAGATTGTTTTTCATTTGAGTGTGTTTGTTAATCAATTCTTTAGGTTTTTTATCTATTGTTTTTTTTGTTACCCTCCTAATTCTAGGAGGAGTGGATTCTTGTTTCACTGCAAGCGGAGCAAGAAGACGGGGTGGTAAACTACAAGGTTTTTTCCTAGCTATAAGGGTCTGTATTAAAACACATTGGCTTGGGCTTTATCACCCCTTTCTTCCGCTAAAGGGAAATTCATTCCCTCCTTGAAAAAGTAGGGGAGCTTTTTTCTCTTTCGCCTTTCAACAAAATACTTCCCCCTGTCATCCGTCAACTAATCCTCCACAGATAAATACTCCAATTTCAAGGCGTTAAATTCATCATTAAATGCCCCAATCTCTGTATTAATCAATTGATCAAAAGTGTTTAATTGCGTTTCTATTTGGCCGCTTAATTCGTTTTTAACTGCAATGTCTTGGTCGGTTGGTGGAAAATCATCAATAGCCACCAAGCTGTTCAAATGCCCCAATTTATTATTCAAACGAATCGGGAAGTTTAGCGGATCTTGACCACTTCTGTTTTTAGTTTGGTATAAGGCTTTTTCGACCTCTCCAAATTTTTCTTTCATGGTTATTGCCTTTTCGACTAGAGCTTTCGTCTGATCATTATCTTTGTATTGCTTTGTAAAAGCATCTAATTGTGCATTGATTTTTTTGATATTTTTAATGGAACTATGCGCTTTTTCAATCGTAGTATTTACCTCAGTAATAAAATCAAACTGCTTTTGCATATCAGCCACCGAAACCTCCGCTCTAGGGTCTGGAATAATATTGAAAGTTTCCGAAGACGAAGTTCCATTCACATTTAAATGCACCTTGTATTGACCAGGTACAGCTTTGGCTCCATCTAAATTTGCCCACCACATGATCATACCTTCCAATAGTTTCGCTCCTTTTCCACGGGTATCCCAAACATGTGTATTACCTCCTTTTTCGACTTTAAGCTTTTTGTCTTTGTCTTTGGATGCGTTACTATAGGAAGCCAAAGTATCACCTGCCATTGAGGTATAGGTTAACCTCACGCTATCCTTCTCGCTAAGGTTCTTTAAATAATAATGAGTGATCACCCCATTCGGATGATTTTGTCCCGCTGTCTTAGAAGGTGTTTTTGCTGCACGCCCTTTGGTTCGGTATGAATCTTTGGGTTGGTATAAAATGGATGACCCATTTTTCTTAGTATCATCCAATTGGTGAAGGACGGTTAAATCGTCTAAAATCCATAAACTGCGGCCTTGAGTGGCTACAATTAAATTGTTCTCTTTTATGGTTAAATCGGTAATAGGAACAATAGGAAGATTCATTTGAAACGGACTCCAGTTTGCTCCATCGTCAAAAGAAACATACATGCCAGTTTCAGTACCTGCATAGAGTAAGCCTTTTCTTTTCGGGTCTTCGCGGACTACCCGCGTAAAGTGTTCATTGTTTATACCGTTCGTTATTTTTGCCCATGTTTTACCGTAATCAGTCGTTTTATATAAATAAGGCTGAAAATCACCAAGCTTATATCTCGTAGCCGCAACATAGCAAGTACCTTCATCAAAAGCGGATGGTTCAATGCTATTAATCATATTCCATTCGGGCATCCCATTCGGCGTAACATTTTCCCAATTCTCGCCGCCATCTTTGGTTACATGAATTAAACCATCGTCACTCCCAACCCAAAGTAAGCCTTCTTTTAGCGGACTTTCATTTGCAGCAAAAATGGTACAGTAATATTCTACACTCGTATTGTCTTGTGTAATTGGCCCTCCACTCGAAACTAATTTTGTTGGGTCGTTTCTGGTAAGGTCATCACTCAATAACTTCCAGCTTTGACCTTCGTTCTCTGTCACATGAACATGATTCGAGAAGGTGTATAATTTCTTCGGATTGTGTCTACTGAAAATAATAGGGAAATTCCATTGAAAACGATATTTCATACCATCCGCACCATGACCCATAGGATTGTCTGGCCAAACGTTGATACCTCTTACCGTTCCCGTTTTATGGTTCACACGCGTTAGAAATCCATCATAACTTCCACCGTAAACAATATCATTATTAGTTGGATCAACTGCAATATGAGCGGATTCGCCACCTGCCGTTTCTTCCCAATCATCTTCGCCAATACTGCCTCCGTCACTTCTATGATTTACCCGAAGCGTAGAATTATCTTGTTGAGCAACATAAATGCGATATGGACTGGCATTATCTGTCGTAACGCGATAGTATTGCGCTGTAGGTTGATTGTAATAGGTACTCCATGTTTCACCGCCATCGTAAGAAATCTGCGCACCACCATCGTCACCAATAATCATGCGTTGTGAATCTTCAGGGGAAATCCATAAATCGTGATGATCGCCATGGGGCGCGTTGAAGGTATTGAATGATTTACCACCGTCAGTTGATTTATGATAGCGTACGTTTAAAACATAAACGACATCCTCATCTTCTGTATCCGCATAAACCCTAGTGTAATACCATGCGCGTTGACGTAGTTTACGCTCCTCGTTAATTCGCGTCCATTTTTTTCCACCATCGTCGCTGCGGTAGAGTCCGCCTTTTTCTTTATTCTCCACAATCGCCCAAACCCGTTCTGAGTTTTTGGGTGATACGGTTACGCCAATAATACCCAAAGTATCTTTTGGAAAGCCTTCATTTTTTGAAATCTCCGACCAGGTTTCTCCACTATCGGTACTTTTCCATAAAGCAGAACCATCACCACCACTACTTAAGCTGTAAGGTGTTCTTTTAGCGCGCCAAGTTGAAGCATACAAAATTCTAGGATTGTTCGGATCAAAAGTTAAATCAACTGCACCTGACTGATCATTTACAAATAATTTCTTTGCCCAAGTTTTACCGCCATCGGTACTTTTGTAGACCCCGCGTTCTTGGGTAGGTTTATAAATATCTCCTAAAACAGCAGCATAAACAATGTCAGCATTCGTAGGATGAATTTTAATACGAGGTACATGACGACTATTTTTTAACCCTGCAGAGACCCATGTTTTTCCTCCATTTTCTGTTTTCCAAATGCCATATCCTGAGGATACATTGCCACGAAGGGTTTTTTCTCCTCCACCTACATAAATTACATTCGGATCGCTTTTGGCTACTTCAACAGCGCCGATACTTCCGCCAAAATACCCGTCGGAGATATTGCTCCATGTTCGGCCACCATCTAGTGTTTTCCATACACCACCGCCGGCTGCTCCAAAATAAAAGAGATTCGGTTCACCCGGCACTCCTGTAACAGCAGCAGAACGACCTCCTCTATGTGGGCCAATCGAACGATACTCCATACTTGAATAGAGTTCTTCAGCAAATGCAGTTTTTACAGGTTGAACTTTTTTTCTTCTTTGGGAGTTTGCCGATAGTGGAACAAACAATAGGGCTAGGGCCAACAGGCCTAGTTGGGCGTAGAATTTTTTCATTTCGTGAGTCTTCAAATTAGTCCCTCTAAATGTAGTCAAATGGGGATTATTAAAAAAATGATGTTTGTCATGATTTTTAGAGATTTTATGTTCTTAAAATTGTGAGGGGGTTACCAATAATCCACCTAAGTCAATTCATCAAAATTTGATGAATTGGAAATGTAGGTTTATCTTAACATAAACGACCAACTCCCCATAATTCATAAACTCAATTTTGCCATGCAAAAAGAAACTATAAAAGTAGCTGTCGTATCAGATGTAGCCTGCCCCTGGTGTTATGTAGGTAAGCGCAGATTAGAAACCGCATTAAAAGAATGGAAAGGCGCACCCATCGAGGTGACTTGGCATCCGTTTCAGTTAGACCCCACCATACCTGAAGCTGGTTTTGACCGTGATACCTATCTCACCAACAAATTTGGAGATCTAGAACATACCAAAGCGATGACCGATCGTCTTACGGAAGTAGGCGCAGAAGAAGGCATCACCTTTAATTTTGGAGAAAACTGGTTGGCCGTAAATACATTGCCCTTACATCAGTTGTTACACGTAGCAGGAGAAGAAGGTTTTAAAGACAGCCTCAAAGAGCGCTTTTTAAAAGGGTATTTTGATGAAAATTTACACCTTAACGATCCTGAAGTGCTCATCAAAGTGATGAAAGAATACGGTTGGGCTGCAGAAAAGACCACACAAGTCCTAGCTGATGATAGCATTGCCTTTGCCGTAAAGCAAGAGATTGCCCATTACCAGCAACGTGGTGTTACTGGGGTTCCCTTTTTTATTATCAATGACAAATTTGGTATTAGCGGTGCGCAGCCTGTGAGTACGTTTTTAGATGCTTTTGCGCAGGTTTCGCCGGTTGAAGTGATTGGTGGCACCGGGGATAGTTGTGATTTGGAGTCGGGAGAGTGTTAGACTTTTTGTGTTCCTAGGGACCACCACCCCGTCCGCCAAAGGCGGACACCCCTCCTCGAATGAGAAGGGGTGCCCTGGTCCTTTAATTTGAAACAATCTTTACTCTCCGTGGGTATTTAGGTACATCATTAGTCCGGAGAAATCGCCGTAGACTTGTTGTACTGTAATCTTGCCCTCTGCATTAAAATCATAGGATTCGTATAATTGAATGACCCCAGATCTAGCTTCGGTTGAATCGGTGGCTGGTAGGGTAACCTCCCAATCCGTATAATGACGTACTGAACCGTCCGCCCTTCTAGTTTCAGGGTTAACGCCCGGTAGCAAAACGATAGGTTTTGTCAGGATTTTGACATCAAACCTGGCCCACATCTCCTTGTCACTCTGCTTCATTTCACTTAGTGACATAGAATCTTTTTCTGCACCGAAGACGACTTGACGCAAAATAGCATCTTTGGCGTACATGGAGTAGTCCACATTTTCGTTTTCAAACCCTTCCAAATTCGCCAAAGCGGTTTTTGAATTATTCTCAAAGGCCTCCTGAACCGAATTATCGATTTCAGTTTTGCATCCTACAAGAAGGACGGCCACAAACAAATAAAAAAATATAGCTTTCATAATAGTGTATTTATAGTGGTTATTTATTATTTCAATCAAAGTTTATTTCCACTGACCCATACGAACCCGTGTACCAGAACGTATCAAATGTGATTCGCCATTGGTCTTTAGGAACTCTTTCCATGATTTGTCTCTAGCCGCTTCCTCAGCCGGACTCATCAAGGCACCGGCACCACCTATAGCTGCTTTAAAGTCTTTAAACCCATTGATTACCCAACGGTTCTCCCCTTCAGGCGAAACCCCAGAGGTAAAATTGCCCATCATGTTGAGCGAACCCTCAGGAGTATTTGCTTTGAAATGCTTGTTATACGCATCGTTCCATACTGCACCGTCTTCAGCATGAACAATAAAATACTTTTGCACAGGATACTCTTGGCTAAGGTCTCCATTAGCCGCCGTTCTGGTACCCATTCTGGCGCTATACCCTTCTTCAATATGCTGGTTCAGCTTTACCAAGAACAAGCTCCAAGCGTCACCACCATCTTGGCCGTAAAAATTGCCCATAGCATCTAAAGAACCTGCAAAATTTAGGCTGTGGGTAAAATTGTTGCTATGATCGTTAAAGTGGTTTTCCCAGAAAGCCACGGTAACCCCTTCCGGTTGGTTGGCAGTAAAATAGTCGTCTATCAAATTGTAAACCGTCTCTACCTCATCAGGAGCGACAACAACATGGTAATTGGTCCAATAGCTAACTTGTGCGTTGACGGTAAAGGCCGTTACTACTAACAGGCTAAAAAGTAATTTTTTCATTGTTGGTTGTTTTAGAAATTAATATTACCCAAAAAGTATGTCATAACTATGTTATAGAATGGTACTTAAGGACGAAGGGAGGCGTTTCTTGTCCTAATGACCTTAAAAAATGTCCGAAGGAAATTGGATGTAACACGGGTGTTGGGTGACGGGTGTTTAAGGATTAGATGAGGTTCGGTGGTGATTTCAATATTGCGTGTTCCGAGGATAAATCTAAGAAATGCGCTATTTTCATGCCTTTTAATATGTGGTATATCATACTTCCATTTAAAAATTTTACTTTCGGTAGCAAATGCTGCAGTTATACTGTAAAGCGAATTAAGACCTATAAACCAAATACATTAATACTATGGCTAGTTCTATTTTCGGCTCCTCAAAAGATGAGTCTAAAAAACACCTCGTTGAATGAAGTATTGAAATCGATTTTAACGGTCGCAGATGGCAAAACCTATTTTGATAGTAATATCATAGTGAAGGGCTCCCATCAAGAAAAATCAAAAAAGGGATTGTTGACCAGGCGACAAAAAGAAATATTAGCGCTTGTGGCACAAGGCAAGTCTTCTCGTGAAATAGCGGAAGAGCTTTATATAGGTATTCATACCATAGATACCCACCGTAAAAATATGATTCGTATTTTGGGTATTAAGGGTAAAGGGGAGTTTTTACGCTACGCTATTGAGAAAAAATATAAATTTTGATTTTTTAGTTGGATGCAGTTAAGGTCTAATGAATGTAAAAATTTGTTGTTAGTTTTGAACTTTATGGGTAAAGCTACATTACGCTATTTTTAATTTAAACATTAAGTTTATTCTACTACGTGCGCTTTTATTAATTAAATACAGGAAAACAATGCACCACATCTATTCATTTTTACTGATTTTTTGCCTCTTGGGCTTTAGTCTCGACGGCTATTCACAGACTGAAAATTACTATGCTATTGACAATGACGGCGTAACTAAAAAGAAATTTGAAGCTATTCAACATGAGCTTAGGTTTGAGTCTGAAGAAACAAAAACCGAAGAAGCTTTGGGCATTGCCTTGGGTAATTTGGCTGCTAAATTAATTCCGTTGTTGGTCGATGGTGCTTCTAAATTATTCTACAACCCTGATAATTTTAATAAAGAATATTTTGCCAGCCAGTCCTTTTTTGATGAGTCCGGAAAATTTAAAATATTTGACTCAACAAGCACCATGGTCTTTGAGCATACTGGTGAGAATCAAGCAGGAAGCCGAGAACGCATTAATCGTTTCGAATTTGAAATGGGAGCCGTAGAAAATGTAGAAGGTTATCATTACCTCGGCCTAAAGAAATATGAGATTGACTATTCTTGGGCAAAATTAAGTTCCCCAAATAATCGAATAAGTTATGTCTTGGATGTTGGTTTCTATTATTTCGATGAACAAGACAAGGCACAAGAATTTCATTTGAATCCAATACTGCTAGATTCTAGAACCGTATCAGGAGGTGCTGCTGTAATTGAAAAACCCAACTTTCAAGTGATTCCTAAAATGAAAGTGTTGCAAATCATTCAGGTTCGTGTTCGTGAGGTCAATGACAAAAAACAAAACTGGGATCGGTATTTAGAACTCTATCAAAATAACCAAGAGAACATCTCTAAATTTTTGATCAAAGCCCTTACTGACTAACTTTTGTTTGGGTAAGAATTGAGGTCCGCCATTTGCGCCTACTACATTTCGCTTCTGTTGTAATTATAGCTGGCGAAAGACGGTATGAAAATGAATGCAAGGCTCAAAATTCCTACTGAAAGTAATAGACCGCCTGTTAGTGGACCGACCTCCCAATGTAAAATTCGAAATAGTACTCCTAAGAGGGTTGCCATTGATGCCAATGTTCCGGATAGATACGTTAGTTTTTTCATTGTAATGTGGTTTGATTATTAAGTTTTAAACTTAGAATATTTGAAGCTGCCGGCAAATACCTATTATTGGGTATTTTAAATGTCCCTTTTAATGGGTATTATGAGCTGCACATAAAGGTACAAATTTGAGAGAAACATTGATTTTTGTATATTTCATTTCTAATTTCTGAAGTCATCACAGCTATCATCATCACATTATGAAAAAATACTTGTTTAGTTTGCTTACTATATTCATGTGCTTTTTGACTCACGCACAAGGGTTTCAAACTGTGGTCATAGAATCAGTAGATGACCTCTGTTTTGGTAATCAAAGTCAGACAGCAGATGCGGAAGCGGTTTCTATTGTTGATGAGATCATGGGGCAAATGGGACTCAATCGTAATTTCAAGATGCGAAAATGCGAGGGTATTAATAATGCCTTGGCCCATATTGAAGAAGGCGATGATAAAAATCTTACTCCCTATATACTTTATGATCCGCAATGGTTGGCTCAAATGTCTAAAAATTCACAGACGGATTGGGCTTCAATAGGTGTCTTGGCACATGAAGTCGGGCATTTTCTATTGTATCACTCCTTAAATAAACGAGGTAGTAATCCGCGTTGGGAATTAAGTGCAGATCGCTTCGCAGGTACCAGATTGGCTAGCATGGGCAGTACGCTCGAAGAAGCCCAAAGCATGTTTCAAAATGTGCCTGAAAAGGGAAGTTCAACACATCCTGGGCGGGTAGAAAGGTTAGAAGCCATTAAAATCGGTTGGATGAAATTCAACAATCCGAACCAGAAAAACATTCTTCTTGATGAAAACACCGCTGAAAAAGATATCAGTCCTGAACTAATTGTTAATAGATACTACAAAGCACAAGGTGGTTTGAAAATACTTAGCCAAATTAAACAATTGAATTTCAAAGAGACGGTTTCAGAGACCCTAGGAGAAAATTTAAAACAAAAGCCTATCGTTTATACCTATGATTACCAACAGACAGTAAACAAAATAGCAGTTTTGTTTGCAGAAAGGGGAGAACAATATCTAATCAAGAATGATTCGTTGTTCTGGAAATACACAAATCAAGACAAATGGCGAAACGGAGCACCTAGAATAGGAACCAGTTTAGACCCAGATCCATATACGTTTATCAAGGAGAAGAAACCAAGCACTAAAAATTTCTTTAATGATTTTTTATTGGTATCAAACCCCGAAGTTGCATACTATAGAGGTAGAAAACGCATAGCCGACGAAGAATGTTTTTTATTGGAGTTGCCCGAAGAAAAATTGGAGATCGGCAATCTCAAGAAAAAAGGAAAACGTGTGCTACTTTCAAAACTATATTATTTTAGTACACTTTCAGGACTTTTGTATGGAATCGTTGAAAAAGAAAAAATCCAAAATTTCAAAAAAGGAAATATCAAAGATCAAAAAACGACACAAACCGAAAGAATATTTACCCATTACAACATGTCTAACGGCATTCACTTTCCAAAACGTATTTCCACAACCGAAACTGAATTACGCAACGATATACCTAACGGAAAAAAACGCTATCAAGAACGAACTATTTCTGAAGTTGAATTGAGTTCTGAAGTACAGATTTAGTTACTAACTAAAGGCAATTCTTACGCGGTAAGTCTTATTATTCTTTCTTAATTAACAGCCTCATTTTGAAGGGTCAAAACCACAAATACCCAGTACTAGGTATTTCATTGCATCAGTATTCAAAATATATTTGAAATATTCGTTAAACGCTGTATTAATTCGATGTAATCGACAAAAAGCAGTCTGTTCTTTAACATTGTTTCCATATATTTAAATCTTGTTTTTTGACCAAACCAAGCAAGACTAACCAAAACTAATAATGCATACCTCTCCCCTTAAAATTCTCTTGCTCCTTATCGGTTTTCCGATACTATTATTTTCGCAAACCAACCATGGATTTTCATTTGATAATTATAGCGGTATCTATGGGGTAGTTTCGAATCCTGCGAATAGTGTTGATTCGAAATACAACATACATGTCAATGTGCTATCGTATAATCAATTGGGAGTTTCAAATATTGGCAGTCTCACCGACTTTGAAGTAGAAACTTTACCCAATGGGTTCAATGGATTAGATTTCTCAAATAATATTCCGGAATCTCCAGGCGATGGCGATTCTTTTGGTCATACCGATGTTCTATTACCTTCGGTAGTTTGGAATTTTCACGAAAAGTACGCGGTAGGTCTCCTTTTGCGGTCTCGTAGCATTTTTGATTATCGTGGCACCAATAGCTCACTATTGAAGGGTGCGAATGAAGGTTTCACCGAAGATTTTGAGTACAACAATACTAATCTCAACAATACAGCACACTCTTGGGCAGAAGTAGGCATCAACCTCTCAACGGTATTGGTAGATGCCAACTATCACTTTCTAAAATTTGGCGGTACTTTTAAATACTATTTCGGTAATGTAGCTTCAGAAGTTAGAGGTGCTTTAAGTGGGGGTTATGCGGCAAATGAGTTGACTCTGAATACTGTTGCGAATGATTCACTGATTAGCTTAAACACCTATTCTGAATCAACTGACAACACCAATTCTGAGTCTTTTATTAATTCAAGCATCGATAATTTTAGTGGTAAAGGCAAAGGAATAGGTGGCGATATTGGTATAGTCTACGAATGGCGCCCTAGAGAAACCAATCGCGTAGACGTACGAAGTAATAGTGGGGCTGTAAATAAATACAAACTTAAAATTAGTGCTTCGGTATTAGATATTGGGGCTATCACCTATGAAGATGTCGCCAAGAATAGTATTGCTCTAAACGCTTTGGAAATCGATGATTATGATAAGAATACAGGATTAGTTAGATCAATAATTAACGAGCGCGCTAATGCGGCGGTTTCTGTCGCTCCTGAATTTGGAGACGCCACTTTTGCTTTACCAAGATCGCTAAACCTCAACCTTGACTACATTGTTCTCAACAACAAAAATTATTACATCAACATTAATTATATCAAAGGGTTGACCGCCACATCAGATCAATATGCTAATACGCAACTGAATTTAATAACGGTAACGCCACGTTATGAAACACGACATTTAAGTGTTTATCTGCCCGTCAATTTTGAATCCACAAGTGGAATTTCAGCTGGTTTAGGTGTTCGGTATCGATGGGTTACCATTGGTACAGCAGCCTTAAGCAGTATGCTAACAAAAGGTAAAATGCGCCATTTGTATTTTGGGGTGAGTATACCTTTGATGAAAGAATTGTATAGATAGACCGATAGGTTATTGCAGCCAATTAAACGAAATGAAAATGAAAAGAACATTACTTATAGGTTTTTACTTGCTATTAGTAAATATTGGGTACTCGCAAAATACGTCCATACCTGATGATAACTTTGAACAGGCTTTAATTGATCTGGGTATCGATAGCAACCCAATTCTTGATAATCAAGTACTTACTTCAGCCATCGAAAATCTATCCTTCTTAAACCTAACAGGTGACCCAGTTTTTAATACTAATCAAAATGAAATAGGCTTAGAAATTCTAGACTTAAGGGGAATAGAATCCTTTACTAGTCTGGAAGTACTTTGGGTTCAAGGGAATAAATTAGTCGAACTAGATTTAGAGGGAATGTCAACGATAAAAGATGTTCGCGCTTTTTTCAATGATTTGGAGCGTATTAATATAAATGGGCTAACAAATCTTGAAATTATTGGACTTAACGTAAATAATTTGAACGGTATAAATGTATCCACCAATACAAGTTTAACCGTATTGGACATTGCACAAAATAACCTCTTAGCAATAGACATTCGCGGATTGAACTCACTAACATCAGGAAGCTTTCAAAACAATGCCCAATTGAACTGTATTTTGGTAGAAAATGCTGCAATTGCAACTTCGTATAATAACAATGCTGCTTTTCTAAAAAATGCGGCAACTGTTTTTAGTAATGTTTGTCTCAATATTTATACGCAAATTCCAGATCGTAGTTTTGAGCAAAGTTTGATAGATCAAGGTTATGATTCAGAAGGGGGAATCCCCAATGGATTGGTATTAACTTCTGATATTGCCTCCCTTTCAACTTTAAATGTTACTAATCGAAACATTTCAGATTTGACTGGTTTGCAAGCCTTTTCTGCATTGGAAAATCTATTCGCAAGCGATAACAATATCAATTCCATTGATGTTTCTAATAATACGAACCTTGTCGTTTTAGACTTGGCTTTGAACAGTTTATCTTCAATTGATCTTACTCAAAATATTTTCCTTGAACAACTTTATATTTATAGGAATAATTTGACATCATTAGACGTAACAAAAAATACATTGCTTACCTATTTGAATGCTGAGTTTATGAATTTAGCAACCATAGACGTTACTCAAAACCCCGCTTTGGAAGATTTATTTTTAAGTTCTACAAATCTATCTTCAATTGATATTTCGCAAAATGTACAGCTTAGAGGATTGCTTTTAGGCTCCAATAATTTAACGGCTATTGATGTTTCAATTCATCCAAATCTAAATACACTCTATGTCAACTCAAATAACTTATCTGACCTTGATGTATCTCAAAATTCCTTATTAAGTGTTTTTCAGGCTCAGGACAACCTTAATTTGGTCTGCATTCAGGTAGCAGACGCAGCCGCCGCAGAGTCTCAATTCAATTGGCAAAAAGATGCGACCGCTAACTATAGCATGAATTGTGATGCCGTGGAAAAAATAGTGGAAGTGTCTGTTTCATCTAATCAAATGCAAGACGCCGCCAACAACTATGTGGTGACGAGTGCAAACAACCCAATTCAAATTGCCTTTAACTTAAAGGATGAAAATGGGGATGAATTGGACGCAAGTGTTCTCTCTAATTATACCATAAACGTAAGTACAGTTGAAGCGACAAACCAAAACCCCGCTCAGGGAGGAAACGTGACCATTCCCGGAATAGATTTCGAACTACTGACCAACGAGCAAATTCAAGTGAATACAACAAACAACACTCCTGACGGAAATAGAACGATTGCAATGAACGGTGACCAGTTGTTCGAAGCAGATGAATTTTTCTTTGTCGAGGTTCGTACCAATGACCCCAATATTTCTTTAAAGAATGCGGTAAACGGAGTTGTTCAAATCCCTGTAAAAATCGTTGACAATGAAATTACCAATATCAATCTTGAATTGCTCAATAATGCCGCCGAACCAAATCAAAATGCAAGACTTCGTATTACTTCGACATTGCAAAACGATACAGGTGCACCCATACCTTTTAATGTTTTATTAAGCGGAGGTAATGCCGTTAGCGGCGAAGATTATGAGGCTTTAACTATACAACCTGCTATACCAAACGGAGCGTCTTCTTTTGAATTTGATGTAACGGTTATCAATAATGATACTGATTCAGAAAGTGAGGAGAACTTTTTTGCCAATATTAGTTATGCGGGTAACTTGAATGATGGTTCTCAAAGGGTAAATATTCAAGATGGAAATCAAGAAGTGGTTATTACGGATGATGGGGGTTTGCCCCAAGGGGTCGCTCTTCTTACATCAGAATTAAAAGGCGACGTGCAAGTCGATATGAATGGAAATTATTTTATTAATGAAGGTGGTACTATTGAGATATGGATAGAAGCAACCAATGCAAATGAGACCAATGGTCAAAGTTTTTCGTTTGATTATGAGGTATCAACTTCAGGAGAACCAGAGGATTACACGATTATTTCTGTATACCCTATCTATGAATTTACCGTTGACAGTAATGTTAATCCCGACGGAAAACTCTCAATTCTTGTAAATGCCGATAACTTTAATGATCCTGAAGAATTCATGGATATCACTTTATTCGGTTCGCCTGGAGTTACTGTTGTTTGGGACGGGCAGAGTTTTGATGATTCCTCTGGTGCCTATCTATTAGATTTACCAAGAATAAAAATCATCAATTCCATATCGACAGAAACAAATATTATTGCAGAAATTAATAATATAGGCGGAACGGAAGGTAATAGAGATGATGTTTTTACTTTGACCTTGACCAATCTTGACGGCACACCTTATACAGCTCCTCAAGATGTCATATTTCCAGTTTCATTTGCTCCAGCCATTGAAAACCCTGCAGAACCATCAGATTACAGTCCACAGGCCGTTGAATTTAAAGTTTTAGCCAATACTTCTATTGCCACAATAAACGTGGCACTGCCAGACGAAACTGAAGAAAACCTAGAACATGAATTTTATGTGCTTACGATCCAGCCGTCTACCAATTTTTCTGAGCCTATAAGCCTACCGGAACCTTTTCAGGCCAAAATTATTGATGATGAGGGTAAGTTTGACGTTTTTGTCAAAATAAATAGAGAACAATTAGTTGAAGCAGATGATACGGGTGGCAACTGTTGCCCATACTATGTAGTTGGTGAAGGCACCTCGATAGTCTATTCTTTTAACGCTGAGAAAGGAGCGATCGATAATATGCCATATACCATTGAACTTGACTACGACGAGGGTGCTGCAAATCCTGGTACAAACCCTGATGCAATGGAGACCGATGATTTTTACACCGCAGTTACCGATCGCCTTCAAAGAATATTCGAATTTAAGGTTAATGACGACTTTTTAAGCCCTCCTTCTATTATTCCAAATCCAGATAACAGATTAGCCATTAAGATTCGGGATGATGACGGCGAGGATGATCGCGAGAGCTTTACAATAAATATCAAACCTGCTGATATCAATGCAAAGTTCAATCTTGTCAACTCACTTATTTACAGCAACGAGTTCACAATAATTGAGACGATTCAAGCCTCTATTGAGACCATAGATAATATTGCAAATGAAACAGATCCTGAAAATAATACCGGAAAGTTCTTAATCAAATTAGATGAAGCTGTTACAACAAATCTTCGTGTGACTTATGAAATAGAACCACCGGAAGCAAATGGCATTGACTTTCTATTAATAAATGGCTATGTTGATTTCATGCAGGGTGAAATCGAAAAGGAGATTATAATAGAGGCAATTGATGACGACATTCCAGAAGGTGGCAAAGACATAGTATTAACTTTAATTCCAGGGCCTGGCTACTCAGTAAATGAAAACAAAAAAAGTGGCACGGTTACCATACCCGAAAATGATCAAGAATTAATAGCGTTCAAAATAACAGCAGAACCTATCGATGATATAATTTTTGAAGACCCCACTAAAAAGAATATGGGTAAATTTATTGTAAAACTTGATCAACCAAATACATCTGGCATAGATTTGATTGTCAATTATGAGTTTACAAATGGATCTGCAATCAATTTTGCCGAAGAAAACAATGACTTTACACAAGATGGTAATGGAACATTGATTTTCAAAAACCAAGAGTCAAGCAAAGAAGTTACAATTACTGCATTGGTGGACCCTGAAGCAGGGACAGAGAATAGTGAAACAGTAACACTTAAGATAAACGAAGGAAATCGTTATCAAGATGTTAGTGCTGACCAAGTAACTATGCAGATTATTAGTACCGAATTCAATACCTCAGAACTTTCAAATACGGCACTCGAAGTGATTGTAGCCTCAAACACCTGTGCCAATTCTGTAGAAGGCGATATTTTGGTCAAAAATAGTTCTCAATTCGACTTTAGAGCTATACTACAACCAGGAAATATCATCAAAGATTTACTAGCCAATAGCAATATAACCTTTGATGACCAAGAAGCAGGAACGTATCTAGTTTCCTTTGAATTTATTACTGAAACCATAGAAATAATTCCCCCCAGCTTTGAAGTTACTATACAAAGTTTATCCGGCACTAATCTATTGGGTCAACTGGTAAACTTAACTTCTAAAACTGCAAATTTAGTAGTATCAGGAAGTAAAAAGTATACGATTATTAACGGAAATTCAGAGCACTTTTTTGAGTTCAACAATTATTCAGAAAATTCATTAGAAATACCAATTTCTAAAGGAATAAACAACCTCATTATAAGAGGTGAGGCAGCATGCCAAGGGGTAATAAAAACCAGTTTATATCTTAACGCATTTTCTATTTTTCCGAACCCAACTGATGGTTTAATAAAATTTCTTGGGTTCTTATTGGACGAAGAAGCCCAAATCAATATTACCGATTTATCAGGTAAATCTATGATAAATTATACGGGAGAAGTAAAAAACGGTGTCTTAGAGGTAGACATTTCGCACAATCCTCCAGGACTCTATTTCGGCACTATTCATACCAAGTCTGGTCAAAAACTTAGTTTTAAAATATTGAAAAGATAAGCGACTATGAAAAAGCATATATTAAAATTCGTTTTATTAGGTCAATTTCTCTTTTTTTCCTGCGACGGAGATTTTGTTGCAGATGAATCAGGTATTTTTCTTTCCTTCCCAACAAATAACGAACCCTGTTATGAAGGGAACAAAATAGGTGAAAAAATCAATATTCCTTTCGAATGGATTCTTAATGGTGAAAACCTGAACGACCTTCAAATTGAAATCAACGAGTTAGATGCTACTAAGAACCTGATCGAATCTTCTGAAACCATTACTTCTAATATTATCAATACGCAACTTAGAGACACCATTTCTTTAGATTACGGCAAATGGTACCAATGGAAAATTGTGAGTACCAGCACAGAAATTAAAAGTAAGGTTTTTACCTTTTATAGTGAAGGAGAACCAGAAGAAAACGCAGCGCCGTTTCCAGCCGAAATTAATATCATCAGCAATAACGGTGGAAATTTATTGTTCACATGGCAAGAGCCCTTTGACAAAGAGAACAATGACCTTTTATATGATGTGTTTTTTGGTAAAAATCAGAACCCAGAAACCAAGATAAGAATTGATGAAAGCGATCCAGTAGAGGTACTTGAGGAGAATTTGGAGGTCAATGTGGAATACTATATAAAAGTAGTTTCTAAAGAAAATCTTTCTGGTAACAGTATTGGTAATTCATCCGTTTCAATTAAAAAAATTAAAATTAACCCTTAGAATAATTTTTTCAATTATGTTTGGCCAGAGCACAGTGTTTTTATGTATTTCTTTATTCTTAATGGTTTCAATTCAGCATTGTTTTTCTCAAAATGTAAAATCACAAGCACCAAATATTTTAAATTCTAAAGCCCCTCTCTTTCAAGTTCTCCTAATCTAACAAACAAATGCGAAAGCAAGCTAGTACTGAGGCCTATATTAATGATCTAGTTATCAATTACTAATGTCAAGCAGAGCCTTTAAAAGAAATTAAAAGCCATACAACAAGTAAGGAAGCAATTTCTAGATCGTAAGAGCAAGAGTTGCTTAAAATTTTAGATTGTTACAAATCAGCTTTTGACAGTCAAAATACCCATCAGAAAACGAAAAAATTCTTACAATACTTCTTTAATATTTAGAAAATGAATCACAATTCAAACGTGAAATTCTAGACAAGGCTAGAACCAAATAATTTGGGTTACTTTATGTAGCTGTTGAACTTCCTTTTCGTTTTAATATATCGTACTAAGTGTTTGTAATATTTCACAAAGCCCGCACTAAAAACGGTAACAGCAATTATAGTTGCAGATTTGAGAATAATGCCCTTTTTGAAAAGTAGTAGTGTAACCCACATGAAAAATATTGAAAAAAGAAAAAGCACAGCTTTTCTTACTGTTCTATAACTAATGTCTAATCGTGTATCTAACCAAATAAAATATACGCTAGCTACAAAGCTGAGCACGAACAGTAACGTCCCCCACCAAAAACTAGAAACTTTATACATGAAACTATCAGAGGTCAACATAGAAAGAATATTGGCATGAATTACCAGGCCATACATATCTGGCACACTTTTGCCTGCTGTTATTTCGTTCAAAGGCGTGTAATGTTTGTCCTCAATATCAAAATTATTATTTGTAGGTGATCCTAAGTATCCAAATAGCACGATTTTATTTCTAAGTAAACCCTCATCTTTAAACTTCATTAACTCATCTATGGTGAAACTTAAATAATGATCAAGATCACCTTGGTAATTAATCACTCTAACTTTTGATATTTTAGTATCCATTTTATTTGCAATCCATTCTTTCTCCGAGAAATACTTCTTTGCTAATACTACCGTAAAGGCAGATTGTAACTTTCCATTCGAACGATAGGTTCCATTGAACTCTCTTACTACAGAATTTTTTGAATCAAAATTGAAATTAGCAAAACCCGAAGCTCTACCTTTCTTAAAAAAAGGGTGATTGGTCACAATAGAACCATCGGGTTGAAGAATATTCGTTGATACTACGTTTTTCTCGTTCAGCAACTGAGCAAGTAAGGTATCAGCAGCAGTTTTTTCAAATGCTTTCAATATGACATCAAATCCAACCACATTAGGATTACTTTTCAAAACCTTTTGCAAAGCTAGAGCTAATTCTTTTCTTGTTTTGTCCTCTACATTGACTAAAACTATATTGGCATCTATATTTTGCTTTGGCCCCAGCCGCTCAGCATAATACACATCTAAAAAGCTGAAATCTTGTAGCGCTTTACTTAACGGATTAAAAAATGAAGTGTTGAAAAATAGTAGTGAAAGTAAATAAAAGGTAAATAGAGATAATACAGTACTAAAAATACCGTCTCTGATCAGCAATGCTATTTTACGTTTCTTTTTTGCCAATTTTTGAAGATGTTTCACTAAAATGTACAAAATTTGTAATCAAGGCAAATGGCTTCTAAAATTTCTGATTCGCTAAAGCCTAACAATTTGAACGCCTTTATAATTGATGTCATTTCTTTTTTGAGTTTTTCATAATCTGCTTTTGACAGCATATTTAAACGGTTAAATTTTAGTTCGTTCAAATTAGGAAATGAACTAACAGCAACCGACCATTCATAGGCTTGATCAGACTTCAATAGCAAATTATCTAAGTTCAATTCTATAGTGCTTCCTGTAATGCCGATTTTTGTTAAATGCCCAGACTTTAAATCCCTTAGAAAGAAAAATTGTTCGGTTTTATCTGTATTATTTTTCCATGAAAAATGAACTTCAGGAGAATATAGCTTTACACTATCTTGTGGCGCTATCAACTTAACCTTTCGTTCTTCACGATATACGACGCCAGCCTCTTGTCTTCTTTTATGCTGGTTGGTAAATTGTTTCCAGACAAATGTAAAGTACTTCTTTGTAAAGGAATTTTCTTCAAGCTTACGCTGGTAGTCTGCAATTGCCGAATACGCATAGTTATTAGGTATAGTTATTTCAAAAAGTTCACCTAATTCGTTAACCAAAAGCAAATGGTCTTTTTTGCCCATGTTCAATGTATCAGCTTCCAAAAAAGCAGCACCTCTATCCAAAATTTTGTCTGTATTTTTGGTCGGGTTTCCTGATTTTTTAAAAACGTAATAGTTGTCTTGCCCATAGCATAGGATGCAAGTAAAACAAAGGATCAACGCCCCTACTAATCTTGATATAAATATCCGTTCCATTTAAATTTTTTATGAATAAAATGTGCTAATTTTTTATAGTATCCAATAAGTCCAACGCTAAAAGCCGCTACTGCGATGATACCTGCTGTTTTAATTAATACTCCATTCCGAAATAAGAGCAACGATATCCACACCAGTAAAACAATAAATGTTAATCTTAAGATATTTAATCTTAGCACGTAACTTGCCAATT
>RCNE010000409.1_pt1 | contig 23175 bp, 16 predicted proteins | sample 2041361 | NCBI WGS metagenome assembly RCNE01 (sample SAMN09708229, study PRJNA481090) | Marine sediment metagenome, whole genome shotgun sequencing project.
ACCCGTAGGGTGGGTAACTTGTTACCCACCAATGGTTATAACATCCGACAATGGTCCGGTGCGTAACGGGTTACGCACCCTACGTTCGCTTGACCCGTAGGGTGGGTAACTTGTTACCCACCAATGGTTATAACATCCGACAATGGTCCGGTGTGTAACGGCTTACGCACCCTACGTTCGCTTGAGGAGCAGCTTTTTTTTGTAAACCTTTCATGCCGGCCCCAACTACTACAATATGATCTCTCCTTGTTTAACGACAGGTAGTACCGCGTGATCAAAAAGCTGATTTTCACACTCGTTTTCGTGTTTGTCGCCGCACTAATCTACGGGGGTAACTTCCTGTCTGATGTATTGAGTGCCGGTAGCGGGTTTTCAGCCAAGAACATCTGCTCCGGTCACTTCCTCAGCGGGATGCCCGGTGAGCAGATTGTTGCCGAGGTTTTGCTCCCTGCCTCATCGGTCCTGGCGAATGTTAGTTTTGAGATTGACACGGTTGACCGCAAGGTCGATACACGGTTTTTTGGATTATTTCCCCGCCGGGCGGTTTTCACCGAAGGCACGGGTTGCACCCTGTTGCGCGCAGGCCGGCAAAGCATGGAGCGGAGGATTGATCTAGCCCTGGTCAGCGAGCCGAATGCTTCTCTGCCCTGGCCACAGGGTGTCGCACCGGCAACCGGTAACACCCTGCTGGAGCCGATACTGGAGCAAGCATTTGCTGAAACCGATCCGTCTTACGCACGAAACACCAAGGCTGTTGTGGTCGTTCATAAAGGTCAACTGGTCGCGGAAAAACATGCACAGGAAGTAGATGCCGATACCCCACTACCGGGTTGGTCGATGACCAAAAGCGTGACCAATTTACTGATCGGTTTGTTGGTTCAGGATGGCAAACTAAGACTGACACAGACTGCGCCGGTACCGTCCTGGTACGAAGAAACTGGTGATCCACGTGGTGACATCACCATTGACCAGTTATTGCGTATGAGCAGTGGTCTGGAATTCGATGAAGAGTATTCCATTTATAGTGACGTCACCCGCATGCTGTCGGTGGAGCCCAGCGCCGCCGATTTTGCAGCCTCCAAGCCGCTGATAGCAGAGCCTGGAAGCATCTGGTCTTACTCTTCCGGTACCAGCAACATACTTTCAGGCATCATTCGCCGGGCGGTGGGCGGTTATATGCAGGAGTATTACGACTTTACGCAAAAGCGCCTGTTTCTGCCGCTTGGCATCCGCACAGCATCAATGGAAACCGACAACAACGGGACGTTTATCGGCTCATCCTATATGTATGCAAGTGCGCGGGATTGGGCCAGGCTGGGGCAGTTCTGTTTGCAGGATGGCCAATGGATGGGTGAACGATTGCTACCCGAAGGCTGGATGGATTACAGCACCTCGCCCACACCCAATAACCCGCGTAATAACTACGGCGCGCATTTCTGGCTGAATGCCGACCCAGAAAATACAAACCAGCAAAGAACCTGGCCGGACCTACCGGCGGACAGCTATTCCATGAACGGCTTCCAGGGGCAACGCGTGATCATCATTCCTTCGAAAGACCTGGTGGTTGTACGGTTGGGTTTCAGCGGTGGGCCCAACCGGGGAATTGAGCAACTGGTATCCGGGATTATTGATGTATTAGCACCGGATTGATCCTGTCAATCCGGCGTTAGTAACTATTCTGACATCAGGCAATTTTGCGTCTACCCGTATCATCCCACTGCTTTTGAGGGTTGTTAAGTTTCTGACGCTCAAGGTAATCATATCGTGATTGGAACCTGGACAATTTGCCCGAGGTCGTGCGTGGCAGCGATCCGGATTTGACCAGGTCGATAATGATATTGACACCAAAATGCATGTGTACCAACTCGGAAATCTGTTGTTTGAGTTCCCTGCGCTTATCGGCATCCCTGAGCCGTGTTTCCACGACCATGACGGTCACCTCTTCCTTGTCGAACCCAAGGACAGAAAACGCGGCAACTCCGCCAAGACGAACCCCATTAATACGTTGGGTCACAACTTCCATATCAGAGGGCCAGATGTTACGGCCCTTGATAATGATCACATCCTTGCTACGTGCCGTGATGTAAACATGCCCGTCAACCTGGTAACCGATATCTCCGGTATCAAGCCAGCCGTCCTCACTTAGTACCTCCCGGGTAGAAGTTTGGTCCTTGAAATAGCCGCTCATGACACTGTTGCCCTTCAGGTAGATCTCACCACACTGACGCGGCTCGACCTCATTGTTCTGATCATCGCGGATGGATAATTCGAGACCGGGCAGCAGAACACCGCAATCGGCATAGCTGGCAACATTACCAACCGATGGATCAACCGGTACGGCCCTGCCGGTCGTGGTCATAATGTCCTGGTCAACATAATCAACGCTCAGACCGAGATCCAAAGGTGCAAAACTAACTGCCAGCACGCACTCCGCCATGCCATAACAGGCAACAAAGGCCTTCTGATCAAAACCGCAAGGCGCCAGTGCTTCGGCGAATTCTTTCAGTGGCTGCGGATTGATCTGTTCCGCGCCCACACAGGCCGCACGCCAGCTACTCAGATCGTAACGCGAGTAATCTGCCGGTCTTAATCGACGGGCACTTAGTGCATAACCAAAGGTCGGACTGGAGGAAATTGTACCGCGGTTATCCGAAATTATTTTTAGCCACAACCTCGGCCGCATGGCGAAAGTCTGTGGTGACAGGTAGTCCACCGATGACTGGGTTACCAAGGGCAGCAGGATAAATCCGATGAGACCCATATCGTGGTAGTACGGCAGCCATGACACGAAACGGTCTTCATTGGTCATGTTCAAGCCGAAATCCGCGATCTCACGGGCATTATTCAATACTGTCTCGTGATTGATCTCGACACCACGTGGAAACCGGGTGCTGCCTGAGGTGTATTGCAGGTAGGCAATATCACTGGCAACCGGGACATTCAACTCCACATCCTCCTCAGGCAGGGCATCGAAATCGTCCGGCGTACCCGAATATAAAAGCTTCATATCCGCCGTGGCCTCATTCAATAAAGCCGAGTGTGAGACGCCGGCAACGGCAACCCTCGCACCACAGCCTTTGAGCATGCGCGTAATCTGGTTGATGTAAGCTGTGCGGGCACCGAGTTGTACACCTGCCGGTAGCGCGACCGGCACCAATCCAGCGTACAAACAGGCAAAAAAGAAACGATGGAACATCGGGTTGGTTTCAGCAACGATACCGACACGGTCCCCCTGCTTGCAGCCAAGACTTAAAATCCGGGCAGCCAGCGCCCTGGCTTGATCGCGCAGGTCGTGATAGCTCAGCACATACTCGAGTTCTCCACGCTGATCATAGAAATTGAAACCACTGTCACCCTTGGCCGCATATTCCAATGCGTCCACCAGGCTTGTAAAACCATCCGTCTTAATCGCCAGCGATTGATTGATCGGCGTTGGCTTCATGAAACCTTCCGTTTTATTTTTTTTGAGCTTCTTGAAACTGCGACTTTTATCCATGTTCTCATGCCTCTTGATCCAGAATAAATGACGTAACCGGTCGAAATCGTTTCAGGTATCACGACAAGCTTATCCGGCCCTTGTCTCTCATTGCTCACTACCTTAGAGGGAGATTAGGGGGATTTCTTGACTATTCAGGACTAGTGCTTGACCTGTTTCAGGTCAAATGAAGGCGTGCATAATACAATAAAACCATACCAATTTCGATTTTTGTTAACGAATTCAGAGTTTAACACTCTGAAATGTTCATATTGAGTGGTTTACAAGCAGAATGCCTTGCTATCTTAACTGGCTATCTTTACTGCCACGCCGGTTATAGCCGCTTTGTTTTACACGTTGCTCATCGTGCTCTGACTGACAGTTAATACAAAGACGTACACCGGGGACGACCTTGCGACGGGCTTCCGGAATAGGTGTTTCACACGACTCACAGTGATGCAGGCTTTCGCCACGTGGTAACTCACTGCGGGCACGTTTAATGCCGTCCTCGACGGTCGCGTCGATTTGATCCTGCACAGCCCCGTCGCGACTCCAACCACCTGCCATGATGGCCTCCCATTTTTCCGGATTTAAATCTTTTCTACCCTTTCAGACGGTAATTGGCAAGAAAAAAGATCGATGAAACCTATCCATCCACACTGGCTAACCAGATTGTGTGTCTTGTACCTTTCTTTCCGTGTGCGAAGACGCTTACTTCATCTACGATGAACCCGCAACGTCTGAGCTTGTCATGAAAAGCCGGATCCGGATCCGCGGACCAGTAAGCCAGAATTCCCGTGGGGCTAAGCGCATCCAGAGCGGCAGCGATACCGGACATCGAATAAAGCCAGTCATTCGCACGCTTTGTCAGACCCTCAGGGCCGTTGTCGACATCCAGTGCGATAACATCAAAGCAACCGTGACTACCACGTAACAATTTTGCCACATCACCGATGTGAACCCGCGTACGTGGGTCATCGAGCGGTCTGCCGCTAAAGTCACCCAGGGGACCACGATTCCAGTCGACGACCTCGGGTATCAGTTCCGCCACGGTTACCTCGGCCCCGGTCCCCACCTCCTTAAGCACGGCAGCCAGCGTGAAACCCATACCCAGCCCACCGATCAATACACGCGCTGATTCGGCCCGTTTCAATCGTTTGCAAGGCAGGCTACCCAGCGCATCCTCTGAAGCGTGCTTACGGGTACTCATCAATTCGAATCCACCTGAGAGCTTGATAGAGAAATCATCCTTCCCACGGAACAGAAGAAGGGTCTTGTCGCTTCCCGGAATAGCTGCCTCGCCAAGTTGAGTCCAGTGCCGCATTGTCAGTCCATCGTGTCAGGGTGCTCTTTTATAAGCGGTGTAGTGCCCCCCTGTCCATCGAATAAGGTGATTTGATGCCATGCCCGCAGGACTTCGGGCAGGTTGTGCGTTAATCTATACACATGCGACCTGTAAAACCAAAAAGAAATAGCGCTGACCGCCCCAGACCCAAACCGAAAGCTGAACTCGGTCAGTGTGCCCTGTTAAAGGCTGTGACCGTGACCAGAACCGGGGCATTCATGGATTGTGGCCTGGAGAGAGATCTGCTGGTACCCATCAGCCAGCAACTCACACCCATGGTTGAAGGCCAGTCTTATGTGGTTTACCTTTATCTGGATCCGAATCAAAATGTTATCGGCAGTACCAAGCTGCATAATTTTCTCGATGAACGCGCCAAGAACATGGCACCCGGTGAGCAAGTTGACCTGTTGATCGTCAATGAGAGCGAAATGGGATTCAAGGCTATCATCAACGGCACTCACCTCGGTCTGCTGTACAAGGGCGAGGTCTTCAGATCATTGCGCCCCGGTAACAAACTCAAGGGCTACATCAAGACGATTCGTGATGACAGGAAGATCGATCTGACCCTGCAAAAGCAAGACCAGCAAACACGTGAGCAATTAACCGACCGTATACTGGCCTTCCTTGAAGCCAACGGAGGTACTTCGACGCTGACCGACTACAGTCCGCCTGATGCGATCTACAAACAGTATGCTGTCAGCAAGGGCAACTATAAAAACGCATTGGGCAAACTTTATAAACAACGCCGTATCAGCCTGGCAAAAGACCAGATTACCCTGTTGAAAGCCTGAACAGGAATACCCGCAAGAGAAAAGCAAATTGGAGATAAACCCAACTGCCAGGAGTGCAGCGCCTGCCGGTAACAGGTTAATGAGCCTGGACTTTTTCAGGGGTATCACCATTGCTGCGATGATCCTGGTTAACAACCCCGGTAACTGGGCCCATGTTTACCCGCCGCTCTTACATGCGCAGTGGCATGGCTGGACGCCGACTGACCTGATATTCCCCTTCTTCCTGTTTATTGTTGGCGTTTCAATCACGCTGGCCTTTTCAACGAAAAAGGAAAATCACGTACCCGTTAAAGACCTCCACGGGAAAATCTTCCGACGTACCCTGATTCTTTTTGCCCTTGGCTTATTCCTGTCAGGGTTTCCTCTTTATGACTTGACCAGCATACGCATTCCGGGTGTTTTACAACGAATCGCTGTTTGTTACCTCTTCGCAAGCCTTATCTTTTTGCATGCTGGTGTAAAAATGCAGGCAGTTTGGGCAGTCGGAATCCTGTTGGTTTACTGGGCAACAATGGAATGGTTCCCGGTACCGGGCGTTGGCGCCGGATCATATGAACCGGGTGCGAATTTTTCCGCCTGGGTCGATAATTATTTTCTTCATGGACATGTCTGGTCGAAAACAAAAACCTGGGATCCGGAAGGGATCTTCAGCACCCTGCCGGCGATTTCAACAACCTTATTTGGAGTGCTGACCGGTCATCTACTGCGACTGAAAATACCGCCATTGAAAATGGTCACTTTGATGCTGGTGAGTGGAAGTGTCGCGATTGCGGTTGGAGCAGCCTGGCACTACTCTTTGCCTATCAATAAGAGTCTGTGGACCAGTTCCTATGCACTGTTCATGAGTGGTATGGCGCTGGTGGTTTTTGGAGTTTCCTATTACCTGATTGACATCAAAGGCTGGCGTAGAGGCATTAAACCATTTTGTATCTATGGCATGAATGCCATTACGGTTTTCGTGCTGTCGGGAATCGTTGGAAGATTGCTATATCTTGTTAAGTGGCCGTCGGGTGAAGAGGTCATCACCTTGAAGGAATGGTTGGTCAACACCTTCTTTCTGCCCTGGCTCAGTCCGGTCAACGCGTCACTTGCCTATGCCTTGTGTTTCGTCTTAATTTCGTATTTAGCAATGTATTATTTATATAAAAAACAAATATTTATTAAAATATAGTAATGTGTTTTATTAAAGTGGTTCAAAACCATTTCATGACTACAAAGCCAACCTATTTCAGGGCGACCTCATGACCATCGAGCCACACTGACAACAATTGGCTGGTCCTCAAATCAAATCGACCATCGGCCACTGATGAAACCATGAGAAAGGAAGCCGGCCTGTCTTTACACAATCGTGCGACGCTGTAATTTTGGCTCGCTGGCTCCATCCAAAGTGTTTCAATTGCGCCATTCCCCTCTGAACCATCAACACCCAGGGCATCCAGAATTTCAACCATCGATGTCGACCCGGCACGGCTTGGTGGCCCTGACAAAATGAGTGTCGGGAAGCTCAAAGGATTCGCCAATACTTCAACCCTTGGTAAACCCTGGATAGCCAACGTTTCGGCGTGTTTCGTTGCCTGCACATGATCGGCTTCATCGACTGCCCAGTAAATTGTCCCAACACCCAATCGAGCCAGGCGCGCCAGATTTTCCTGATCCAACCATTTCTTTTCCGGCCAGCCCATCAAACCGACCTCAAAAGCTGCCAGCAATATCTTCCCATTCGCATCCACACTGGCTCCGGCACCATGGCAGGAAGCATCACCCAACAGGAATATCTGTGAGGGAATACGGGTCTGTCCGCAACAACCGGCCGCCTGGCGACCATTATGCAGGTGGTTAAAAGCAAGATCGCTGCGAAAAACTTCCGTGGCCCCAGGTTGCAGCACGTATCCACCTCGAACCACCACATCCGACCATGAATCTGTTTGGTTTTCCGGCAGGTCCTCGTAGATTTGCGGATCACAACCGGCAAGATCATCCTCGGCCAGGCCTTTCAGAACCGTCAGAAGTGCAACAAAACTCAGGCGGGTCAGGTCGGTGATTTCATAACCGACAGGTAATCCACCACTTTCAATTAACACCACCGGTGTACCCCAGGCGGTGATATTGTCACCAAAAGCCAGTGGACTCCATTCCTCATCATAGCGGGCCAGGCCGCCGGGTATAAAGGGAGAAATCGCTTCAACAATGGCGGCGCAGGCGCGTTTGCTGCGTAACCTGCCACGTGTCAGTATATTTTCAGCATCACCTGAAACTGCAAGCACGGAGTTGCTTGCAAGTCGGCCCGTATCACCAACCGTGGTCATTCGGCCCTGGTCATGCAGGTTCAAACCCAACATGGGTTTATGTTCGTCACATATGCGCTTGAGCAGCCTGCCCTCCGGTGTGGCCAGTCGCAGGGCATCCCGGTTGATATCAATACCCTGCCCATTGACCCGTTCGTAGACCTCGGCACCATCGGGGTTGAGCATCGGAATCATCAGCAGCGTATAACTCTCGAGAATTGACCGGCTTATTGGCTGATCGGTATTGGCCAGAAGGTAGTCTGCAATATCGAGCAAAGCCGGCGTTGCCGAAGGTTCGTCCCCGTGCATCTGTGACCAGAACAGGATATTTTTGTCTCCGACCCCGAGCTTCAATAAATGAATGGGGCGATTCAAAAAAGACCGTCCTACCTCATCCAGGTGAATATCACCGGGGTAACGGATTGCCAGCGCCTGCATATTCTGTAGCAACTCATCGTGACGCAAACAAGGTGCGGGAGTGCGTACAAAACGCACGTCCGGCCATGTTTGCCAGAGACTGCGCGGTGAAAACATATCGATTGAATCAGACCTTGAAACGCTCATTTAGTATGTACATACCCTACTTGGAGAATTGTCCCGGAGTCGATTCTAAATTAATTCAGGCCAGACCTCGACGATTGGTTCCGTATCGTGCCTGACGTCTGGTAGTCTATGGGTTTTCACGCCCCGGGGTTTTCAATAATGAAACGTATTTTCCTTGCAGCGACACTCTTTTTGGTGCTTCTTCTTGCAACCGCCTGTAACAAGCCTGAACACGACATCATTATCAGGGGTGGCACTCTTCACGATGGCAGCGGCGGGCCGGCGATGGTTGCAGACCTTGCCATTGATGGTGACCGTATCACTGTAATTGGTGATCTCGAGGGGCGTAAAGGCCGAAGCGAAGTCGATGCGACGGGACTGGCGGTTGCACCCGGTTTCATCAATATGCTGAGCTGGGCCAATGAATCCCTCATCGAGGATGGCCGTTCACTCAGTGATATCTACCAGGGAGTGACACTCGAGGTGATGGGAGAAGGAAACTCGATGGGGCCGATGAATGAAAAAATGAGGCAAACGAGGATCAACAGACAAAACGACATCAAATACGACGTACCCTGGACCACGTTGGGTGAATATCTGCAGCATATGGAAGACCTTGGGGTTTCGACCAATATCGCCTCGTTTATTGGCGCCTCAACGGTGCGAATCCATGAAATGGGTTACGAGGATCGCGATCCGAGTAATCAAGAGTTAGAGAACATGAAGCAGCATGTACACCTGGCCATGCGTGAAGGTGCAATGGGACTGGGCTCATCCCTGCCTTACATCCCTGCCCCGTTTGCCAAAACAGAAGAACTGATCGCACTGACGGAAGTGGTCGCCGAATACGGCGGTATGTATATCTCCCACATCCGCAACGAGGGTGATGAGGTATTCGCGGCCGTTGAGGAACTGATCAACATCGTTCGCGAGACCGGTGTACGTGGTGAAATCTATCACCTGAAGGTTTCACACAAACGCAACTGGGACAAACTGGATGAAGTGATCGCGATGATCGAACAAGCACGCAATGAGGGCCTGGCAGTGACCGCCGACATTTACACCTATCATGCAAGCTCTACCGGTCTGAATTACGACCTGCCCGACTGGGTCAAGGAAGGTGGTCACGAAATGCTGGTCAAGCGCCTGAAAGACCCGGCCATCAAAAAACATGTGATCGAAGAAACAAATATGATTCCACCGGAAGATGTTCTACTGGTGAGTTTCCGCAACAAGGACCTGCGGCACTACACCGGCAAGAGCCTGGCCGAAATTGCCGAAATGAGAGGCACAGAACCGGTCGAAACGGCCCTTGATCTTATCGTTGAAGACGATAGCCGTATCGGTACCGTGCGCTTCACCATGAGTGAGGAAAATATCCGTAAGAAGATCGCCCTGTCCTGGGTCAGCCTGTGCTCCGACTCCGGTTCCGTCGCACCCGAACCACCGTTTACCAACTCACAACCACACCCACGTGCTTATGGTTCGTTTGCGCGCTTGTTGGGTAAATATGTCCGTGAGGAAAAGGTCATCACACTCGAAGATGCTATTTACCGGATGACCGGTCTGCCTGCCGCTAACCTGAAACTCGATCAACGCGGGCTTTTAGCAAAAGGGTACTACGCTGATGTTGTCGTGTTCGACCCGGAAACGATCGCAGACCGGGCAACATTTGAGGCCCCGCACCAACTTGCAACCGGTGTGCAGCATGTATTCGTCAATGGCGGACAGGTACTGCGTAACGGTGAGCATACCGGTGAAACACCAGGAAGGTTTGTAAAGGGGCCTGGTTGGGTCGGAAAATAGTTCACCGTATCACGACCTGAAATACAGTAACTGGTTTCACCTTACCCTGAATATGAAGGTCTTGTTTGATTCTAAGTAGCCCGCGGACCAATTACTCCTTAACTTGCCGGGGAGCCGAGGTCGCGCGGTTATGTTCAGCTATACTGTCGCAAACAGCCATTTCATATTCAAAAGAAGTCGGACAAAATAAGACGGCCGGGAATACATGAGCAAATTCCGTTACAAAGCATTTATCAGCTATAGCCATGCCGACGAGGCCTGGGCGCGCTGGCTGCACCGTGCCATTGAGGCCTACCACCTTCCGCGCAACCTCGTCGGTTTGAAAACGACCGTGGGTGAGGTGCCCGCAAGAATCAAACCCGTGTTCCGGGACCGGGATGAACTGTCTTCTGCCTCCAGTCTCGGCGACACGGTTAAACAGGCTTTGTTAGATTCTGAAAACCTGATCGTTGTCTGCTCTCCGTCCGGAGCGTCTTCTATCTGGGTCAGGGAAGAAATCCGCGAGTTCATCCGACTGGGCCGGCGGGACAGGGTTTTTTGCGTAATTGTTGACGGAGAGGCGTCAGCAAGCGGTTCGATCGCCGCCGTTTTCCCAGATGCAATTGCGGAAGCCGGCATGGAGGAACCCCTCGCCGCCGATGTACGTAAGTGGGCCGACGGGAAGCAACTGGCCAAACTGAAACTGATCTCAGGCATGCTTGGTGTACCGCTGGATCAGTTGCGTCGCCGGGAGTTACAAAAGCGCAGGAAGACATTGGCGTTGACGTTGGCTGCGGTGTTAGCGGTCGTTGCGGTCATAATCATTGCGATCACCTCAAGGATGGCGGCGGAGCAGCGCCGCGATTCGGGTGAATTGCTGGTCGGCTACAAACTTAATGAACTCCGGACCATGCTCAGCCAGGCCGGGGAACCGGATAACCTGGTCCGTCTGCGGGAATGGAACCAGCAAGAAATGGCGGCCTTAATTACCGATGCCGGGTCACAGACCCCGGAGTTGTTGAACACGGCAAATCGATTACGCGATGAGGGAATTGAGCTGCGGGAAAGCGGTGACATGACCGGTTCCATGGAGAAGTTCAAAACATCCTGGGCTTTATTCGCTGAAGTGTACCGCCGGGACCGAAACGATCAGTCGGTGTTTTTTGAACTGGGCCAGGCTGATTTCTGGATTGGCTACGTGCACCTGGACAGGGGTGAACTCGACCTTGCCGAGACGGCCTTCCTGTCATATGCGGAAATCACCAGGCGTCTGATTCAGCTTCAACACAAGAACGCCGAATGGGTGTTGGAAATGGCTTACGCCCTGACCAACCTTGGCTTGGTTGAGAGAGCACGGGAGGGGATCAATCCGGAACGCGAACTGCAGTACATGCAGTCTGCATTGGAGTACAACCAGATCGCTCTTGTACTGGACCCTGACAGCGAATATTACCGTTCCGAACTCGGTCAGTCACACGCCAACCTTGCCGATGCCCAGCGCAGTATCTGCGATCTCGATGGCGCATTACAGTCGCGCAGGGAGGGTCTTGCCCTGGAAACCGAACTCTTTGAGAGTGACAGTGATAACCCGGAGAAGCAGGAAGATCTGGCACTTGCACTAACGGGTTACGCCAGGGTCCAGGCCATGCGGGGTCTTAATGATGAGGCAAGGGAATATTTACAAAAATCACTGCTGCTGATCAAGGCGACCGCCCAGTCTGATCAGATCACCGGGACAATCAGGTTGCTCGTTGAGCGTAGGGACATGATCATCTGGCTTGATGCCATGAGTGGCCGGATGGATGAAGCCTGGGCCGGGTCGGAGGATCAGGCCAGCGATTGGCAAAGCCTGCTGGAGGCAGGTTTGGATAATATAGAAACGTTACTGGATTATTCGACCTACCTGCTCGATCGCGCCTGGCTTGTTAACGAAAGGGGCGACAGCGAACTGGCGCTGAGTTTGCTCGAACAGGGTATGGCGATGGTCTCTGCCGAAGCGGTGAAAATGCCAAACAACCGGCTTATCGGCAACGCCCTGACCCTTGCCACCTACCGGTTTTGGGAAGTCACTGGTGAACTTCCAGCAAACGAAACCCTGTCCCTGCTACCTGATTACAGGGCGTTCGAAGACCGGACACGCGCTTGCTCGGATGCAAGTATGGCTATCAGGAAGGAGGTTATGCTGGGTAACGCGGCACGGGCAGACGACTTGGTGACCTATCTTCTGGACAAAGGCTACAGGGAATCCGGTTTCATGCGTATTTGCAGGCTATACTACGGTTGCTCAGGAGACACGGATGCTAACTGATCAAGTGTGAAAGTCCAATATATACCAAAAATATAAATGACTGAAACAGGAGAGAAGTAATGAAAATACAATCCAGAACCAGCAGGTTTATCACGGGTGTAACGGCAGTTTGTGCATTGGTTATTGCAACTACTGCATCTGCCAAGAATCCGAAAGAAGTGTCATTGGAGATCAGTAACAACAAACTGATCATGAAGACGAAAAAAGGTGAAAACGATTGCAAAGCGAAATTCGGAGAATTTCGCAAAGACGGATGTATCCAAGTCATAAAAAATAAAAAGTCGGAAATATATTTTCACCTCAAAGGCAACACGAAGTGTACGCTGGAATCCGGTAAAAACTGGAAACTCAATGCAGTTTATCTTGGTGGTTTTAATTCCAGCAGTAAACCCACAGGGAAATTTGGATTCACGTCCAACGCCAATTTCGACATGGTGAACAAGGATTTCAATGGCGTCAACAAAACGTCCGGATTGGTGACTCCAGTCAACAAAAAGGACAAGAAAATTACCATCAAAGATAACAATAAGTACAAGTACAACGTCTGGTACAAGATAGAAGCAATATGCGAGCGAAAGGACGGAAAAGCTGCACATACCACGTCATATGACCCCCGTGTCAAGAACGGAGGAACCAATTAGCCATACTGAGGTAAACTACCCGCCAGTCATGACCGGTTAACCGGCGATAACACCTGAAAGCCAGGAGAGGAACCTTGCGTATTGTTAGATCAATGACGTTGATTTCTGTATTACTGCTTGGATCAATACTTCCCGTATTGATCCAGGCCTCCCAGTTCACCGATCTTAAAGGCAGTCCGAAACTGAGATCAGCCTCAGCACTGGTCATCGATGCCGAAGGTGAGGTCATTTACGGCAAGGACATTGACACGGTGCGCCCCATCGCGTCCATTACCAAGCTGATGACCGCCATGGTGATTCTCGACTCCGGTCTTGACCTGAACGAAAAAATCACCGTCACCAAAGCTGACCGCGACCTGGTTCAATTGACCGGTTCCCGCCTGGAGTATGGTGCCACCCTGCCCCGTCGTGAAATGATCATGCTGGCCATCATGTCATCCGAAAACAGGGCGGCTACAGCGCTTGGCAGAAGCTTCCCTGGTGGCACAACAGCATTCATATCAGAAATGAACAAAAAGGCACTCAAACTTGGTATGACCCATAGCCACTTTGCTGACCCCGCCGGTCTGAACGTGGAAAACAAGTCCACCGCCAGGGACCTTGTAAAGATGGTCACCGCGGCACAGGAATATGCATTGATCAAAAAGGCAAGCACCACCACACGTATTCAGGTGCGCCCCTACGCCAAACGTGGCCCGCTGGTTTACGGCAACACCAACCGCCTGTTGAAAAATGAAAGCTGGGAAATCGCCTTGAGCAAAACCGGTTACATCAATGAGTCCGGGCGCTGCCTAGTCATGCAGGCCAATATAGAAGGAGAGCGGGTGTCTATCGTGTTATTAAACTCCTTTGGCAAACTCACACCATTCGGTGACTCCAACCGCCTGCGCAAGTGGATGCTGGCCAGTAGCTGAAATCACAAGACTTATAGGATGAATATGCAGAATTTACAACTACGCTCGCTGGTCAAAGAAGACAACACACTCGAACTCTCCCTGGTCGAAGTCGAGATGCCGGAACCCGGTCCCGATGAGGTTATTGTAAGGGTGGAAGCGACACCCCTTAACCCGTCCGACCTGGCGCTGCTACTCGGGCCCGCAGTTATCAGCAGCGCACGTGTCAGCGGAAGCACGGAAAGACCGGTGGTCACGGCTGATATTCCGGCCAATTTCATGAAAATGGTCACTGCACGGGTGGGTCAATCCCTGCCTGTCGGTAACGAGGGTGCGGGTACCGTGATCACAGCCGGTTCTTCCGATGCCGCACAGGCATTGCTGGGCAAAACCGTGGGTATGGCAGGCGGGGAAATGTATGCCAGCTACCGTTGCATGAAAGCCATAATGTGTCTGGAACTGCCCGAAGGCACCAGCGCCGCCGATGGTGCATCCTGTTTTGTGAACCCTATGACCGCATTGGGTATGGTTGAAACCATGCGTGCGGAAGGACATACCGCGCTGGTACATACCGCAGCAGCCTCCAACCTTGGCCAAATGCTCAACCGCCTGTGTATGGAAGAAGGTATAGACCTGGTCAATATCGTGCGCAAACCGGAGCAGGAAAAAACCCTTAGAGACCTGGGTGCAAAATACGTTTGTAATTCCAGCTCGGATTCCTTCTTTCAGGACCTGACCGCTGCCCTGGTTACGACCGGTGCCACGCTGGCATTCGATGCCACCGGCGGCGGCAAACTTGCCACTGCTATCCTCAGTTGCATGGAAACTGCTGCAGCGCGGACAATGACCGAATACGACCGCTACGGCTCCGAGGTGTACAAACAGGTCTACGTTTATGGTTTCCTGGACAGGAACCCCACGACCTTGTCCATCAATTACGGTTTTGCATGGGGACTGGGGGGCTGGTTACTGACGCATTTTCTACAAAAAGCCGGTATTCCAAAAATGATGCAAATGCGCGCCCGGGTTGCTGCCGGGTTAAAAACCACTTTTGCAAGTCACTACAGCAGGGAGATTTCCCTGTCAGAGGCATTGTCGGTGCAAACCATTAGCGAATATGCCAGGCAAGCCACGGGTGAAAAGTTTCTGATTAAGCCCCAACAATAACCGGATACTCAAACAGTGGTGCCTGCGTAAAAGGCACCTGATAACACCTGTCGTTTTCAAGTATCATGCAAGGCAGGGACTCAAATCCTTTCCGAAAGTCTCCTTCCATTACACACTGAGCAATTTTTTGAATATTAATCTGATCTCCCGATTACGAACTGAATGGTTTGGAAATGTTCGTGGCGATGTTCTGGCCGGTCTGGTCGTCGCCCTGGCGCTGATCCCCGAAGCCATTGCCTTCTCAATCATCGCCGGTGTCGATCCAAAAGTCGGACTGTACGCCTCATTCTCAATAGCCGTGGTGGTAGCCATCACCGGTGGGCGCCCTGGTATGATTTCAGCGGCGACAGCGGCAACAGCCGTTTTGATGGTCACCCTGGTGAAGGACTACGGTCTGCAATACCTGCTGGCGGCTACCGTGCTTGCAGGTCTGCTGCAAATTGCCGCCGGCTTTTTGCGCGTGGGTTACCTGATGCGGTTTATCTCGAAATCCGTGATGACGGGTTTTGTAAATGCCCTGGCAATACTGATTTTTATGGCCCAACTACCTGAGTTGATCAATGTGCCCTGGTTGACGTACGTGATGCTGGCGGGTGGACTGGCCATTATTTATTTGCTGCCCCTGATCACTAAAATGGTGCCCTCGCCGTTAATCTGCATCATTGCCCTGACAGCCATCTCCATCTTTCTCGGGCTGGATATTCGCACCGTTGGTGATATGGGTGAACTACCGTCTACGCTGCCGGTTTTTCTGATCCCCGATATCCCGTTGAACCTCGAAACATTCCTGATCGTCCTGCCCTACTCGGCCGCTGTTGCTGCGGTGGGTCTGCTTGAATCCCTGATGACCGCGACCATTGTCGATGAACTCACCGATACAAGCAGCGACAAGAACCGTGAATGCATCGGTCAGGGTATCGCCAATACAGCTACCGGTTTCATTGGCGGGATGGCCGGGTGTGCCATGATCGGTCAGTCCATGATCAATGTTAAATCCGGTGGACGGGGCAGACTGTCCACACTCTGTGCCGGTGTGTTTTTGTTGCTGATGATCGTTTTTCTTGGTGACTGGGTGAAGCAAATTCCGATGGCAGCATTGGTAGCCATCATGATCATGGTTTCCATTGGTACCTTTAGCTGGTCATCCATCAAAAACCTCAAACTTCATCCACGCAGTTCTTCGATAGTCATGCTGGCAACAGTCATCGTGGTCGTTGCGACTCATAACCTTGCTATCGGTGTATTTGTTGGCGTACTTTTTTCCGGAATATTCTTCGCCTGGAAAATTTCTCAAATCTTCCTTGTGACTTCTACACTTTCAGAAGATGGCACAAGTCGCACCTATATCATCGAGGGTCAGCTGTTCTTCGCATCAGCGGAAAACTTTACAGCCTCATTTGATTTCAAAGAAGCACTTGAAAATGTCATCATTGATGTCAGTAATGCACATATTTGGGACATTTCAAGTGTTGCTGCTCTCGACATGGTGATCCTGAAATTCCGGCGCGAAGGTGCTGATACCGAGATTGTCGGGCTCAATGAAGCCAGTGAGACCATCCTCGGCAAACTCGCTATTCATGACGAACCGGGCGCACTCGAACGTCTGTTGGGACACTAAGGAAAAGCGCAATGATAAAACTGATCGCATTTGTAGATGGCTCAAACTATTCGAGGAGTGTCTGTGACCATGCCGCCTGGGTCGCGGTAAGAATTGATGGATCGGTCGAACTTATCCATGTCCTTGGTCGCCGTAGCGATTCCGGGGCGCCGGTTGATCTCAGCGGTAGCATCGGACTTGGCGCGAGATCAGCATTGTTGGAAGAACTCGCCGAACAGGACGGACAGGTTGCCAGACTCGACCATAAACGCGGCCGGGCAATCCTGGACGACGCCAAAGAAACTTTACTTAACGCGGGTGTAAGCCGGGTTTCCACCATGCTGCGCAATGATGGCATCGTTGAAACTGTTCAGGACTTTGAATCAGGCGCCGGTCTCATCGTCATCGGCAAGCGCGGCAAAAAAACTGAATCCGACGAAACGCACCTGGGCTCGAATTTTGAGCGCGTGGTCCGTGCAAGTCATAAACCCATTATGGTGGCATCCCGGTCATTCAGACCCATCAAACGTTTTCTGCTCGCCTTTGATGGCGGGACCAGCGCCAACAAAGCCGTCGACTACCTGGCTGGCAACCAGGTATTCAACGATCTCGAGTGCCATCTTCTAAGCGTTGCTAATCCGACGACAGAAGCCAAGCAACAACTTGAAAACACTGCGAATTCATTACGTGATGCCGGTTACACCGTCAAAACCACGATACAGGCCGGGCAAGCAGAGGCCGTCATATGCGAAAACATCAAAAACAATGAAATAGACCTGTTGGTGATGGGTGCTTACGGCCATTCACGTATTCGTAATCTGATCATAGGTTCCACGACAACAGCGATGATTCGCTCGTGCAAAATTCCGGTACTGTTGTTTAGATAAATTATCTAACCGGGTATGAAACTCTACACAGCTTCTGATGATGTATGCGCCAGTGTCACTCGCCACCGGCCTTGTTCGACTGAAAAAATAAGCCCGGTCTTCACCACTCAACTAGCGCGACAATTCTCGATGAATTGACCAACCACCAAAAGTAGGCGCCTTTAGCGCGAGTTCTGACGTAATGCGATGTTCAATTATATGCAGATTTATGGCAATACACCTTTTATGCGGCCTATACTCGATTCTCAGCCCCGTTTTTTGCGAGGTTTAGTGCAACAAAGCTTGTAGAGCACAAAGATGGTTGGGGTGAGGGTATGCATCGGGTTGATATGGAATTAAAGATAAGAAATGAAAGAAGCAAATAAATCGGCTCTGATTTCAGCCTTCATCTACCCCGGTGTTGGCCATCTTTATCTAAGGAAAAAGATTTCAGGTTGTCTACTGGTTGTCATCGCGTCGTGGGCCCTGTTTATTGTTATAGAAAATATAATGGCTCGAGCCATGGAGATAACAGACAAGATTATCAGCGGTCAAGTTGCACCTGATATCGAGGTAATCAGGCAGCTAATATTACAACCTCAATCAGATGCAGTGGCGCAGCAATTAAGCACAGCCACGACTGCATTGATTATTGTTTGGATTGTTGGGATTATAGATTCTTACAGACTTGGTAGGGCGAAGGACACTCAAGAACAGAAGAATGGAAAGTTCTCAAAGGAGAGCGGCGACAAGAAGATACATTAGATTGATGAGTAGGCATCTGACTTTCGTATTTGTAACGCAGTGATAGGGCCGCTAGTAACCAATTTAAAAAAAATAAGCATGGGGAATAACAATGAAAGCATTGAGCTTTAACGGTAGTGGGGCAGAGTATTTCAAAATTTGGATCGTTAATATTTTATTAACGATTATCACCCTCGGGCTTTATTACCCGTGGGCAAAAGTCCGTAAAAATCGTTACTTTTACGGAAATAGTGAGCTCGAAGGGAGAAATTTTGAGTATCACGCCACTGGCAAACAACTCTTTATTGGGTATTTAATCTCGATGTTAATATTGATCCTATATATCGTGATTCAGAGCATATCGCCAGTTGGTAGTGGTTTGGTGTTACTAGCCTTTTTCCTGGGCTTGCCTTGGATTATTTGGCGAAGCCTACAGTTCAATATGCGTATGACCAGTTTTAGTAATGTGCGTTTCGGTTTTGATGCAGGCTTAAGTCAAGCATATGTAAACTACTTGTTGATCCCGGCCGGCTTACTAATTGTGTTGTATGGGATCCCTATTGCAATGGGTGTTATGGCCGCTAGTTCAGGCGGTTCGATGTCACCCGTAATGACGTCATTAATGGTGGTTCTCGGCCTCCTGTTTTTTCCTTTGGTGATCTATGCGTTTGCGTTTATGAAAAAACGCCATACCAACTATGCTTTAAATGCCATTCGTTATGGTCAAGGAGAATTTTCAACTGACGTTCAAACCAAGACATTCGCTATAATTTTGTTAAAAGCTTTTGGGCTGGCAATTTTGTTAATGGTTGTTTTTATTTTTGTGTTAGCGGTTGTTTCAATGGTGATGGGTGTTGGTGATCAGTTCTTACAGATGGCTGGTAATATGCAAGATCCCGAGGCAATGGAACAAATTCTCGGTGGTGGAATAGTCGCAACGATAGGCGTAACGTATTTAGGCTTCATTGTTATTAGTATGATTGTGTTTTCATATACATATGCAAGACAACGCCAATATATTTTTGAAAATACCAAATTGGATAGAAAAATTACTTTTTCTTCTACCCTCGGCGCAATACCATTAGCGTGGGTAACGATAACCAATTTCATAGCGGTTATCTTTAGTTTAGGTCTCGCCTTGCCTTGGGCCAAGGTTAGAGCGACTAGATTGATTCTTGAGAATTCGTTGGTGGACTCCGATGCCGGATTTGATGTCTATGTAACTCAACAACAAGATCGACAATCTGCTCTAGGTGAGCAACTTGGTGATGCCTTTGATGTTGATTTGGGCATTGGAATTTAGAGATCCCTAATTGATTATTAAAGGCCAATGGCATGAGCCAGGCAGTGCAGCCCAATATGAAGCTGTACTGCGAGTAGAGGGGGATAATTTCACATTGATGGTGTTGAATGTCCCAAACTTTAATGGACAGCTCACTGACCTGAAGATAAGTGACCGCTTAGGTAATGTAGAACGCAAGCTCACCCTGGAAAACGGTTCGGTATTTGCCAGCCGGGACAATGCTGCGATTGATGCTTGGTTAAACGAGCAGAAACATAAAGGTCAAAATAAGTTGGCCACAATACTACATTCTCTCGAATCAAATATGGGTTGGGTATTGGTTGCCATTGCGATGACGTTAGTTACCTCCATTTCATTTTTTAAATGGGGGGTTCCGTGGATAAGCACCCGGATTGCTTATGCTTTGCCACACAAAGCCAATGAAATAATTGCCGACCATTCTTTAGAATTTTTAGATAATTATTTTTTTGATGAGAGCCAGCTTGAAAACCAACAACAGGAGTCAATAGAAGCGCATTTTGAAGCTAGCTTATTGCCTCTCGCGGAGCACGATTCTGAAGTTAGTTATGCTCTACATTTCAGGCAATGGGGCGAAGGTGACGATGCTATTCCCAACGCCTTCGCGCTGCCTTCTGGCGATATTATTTTAACTGACCGATTCGTAGAGCTAAGCCAAAATCAAGATGAAATTGATGCAGTTCTATTCCATGAGATAGGACATGTGGTTTACCGGCACACACTCGAGACGGTCGTACAAAACACCATAGTGGCCACCGTCGTCATGATGGCAACTGGAGACAGTAATGGTCTGGCCGACATGGGGGTTGGCTTGGGCTCGTTACTGGTGAGTAGTACCTACTCGCGGGACAATGAAAGCGAAGCAGACTTATACGCGTTTAATATGATGTTAAAAGCAGGCATAGATCCGAATGCTTTTTCGCGAATCATGCAAGGGATTACGCAAGACATGGAAAAAGTAGCGTCTAAGGATAATGACAAAGTAAAGGGTGCTAACAAAAAGGACCTGGACCGAATAGAAACCTCCAAACGAGATCGGGCAAAAGACAGTGGTATTTTGGATTACTTATCGTCGCACCCAAGTACTGAAGAACGCATTCAACAAGCAGAACGGTTTAGTCAGTGTTTTAAACAGGGTTTGACGGTTTGTGATGTGGGTGAGAGCGAATAATAACGCTTTGTCATCCTGAGCGTAGCGAAGGAGTAAGTTCTTCGCTACGACGGAACGAATAGTAAACCCACCCAATCCACCCAGCATTATCATCATTAGCAACAGGGCTACAGGGTTCAGTGTTGGTATTGGAATGGAACAGCCATACTCCGGATCCAACTGGCTCAGACCTGAAACAAACGGGCAGGCGTCCTCATCATCGGCGACATCATCACCATCCCAGTCGGTCATCAGGAACAACACCAGGCCGTCATGATTCGATGAACGCAACGCTGTCAGTGGATCATTGATCTGATTGTGCGCCGCATCAGAGTTTCCACGACCAAATTGCAGACCCCTGACCCACGAATCAGCCGCCGTGGTAGTCAAAGCATGATCCAGTACCTCGGCGTTGCCTTCAAATATGGTGGAGTATCGCTCCGTGGCCGGAAGCAAATCAACCTGGTTGATGAGGTTCGGGTTCACCCGATCCAAACCGGAGTGCAAACTCTCGGCTGGATTGAAGTTGCCTTTGATGTGGCCAATCACATCGACATAGCCATCGGTGAACTCAAAGCCATTGAAATCGCCCAAAACCACCAATGGTATGTCCGGGTTGGCAACCTGGAATGCCTGCACCTTGTCGGCAGTTGATTCAGCCTGCGCCAAGCGTTTGAGCTGAACCCTTTCAGTTTCAATTCCGATCAGCGACCGATTATGCACTGCCAAAACTGCCAACGGGAAGTCTTTGCCATTTCCTGTATAGCGGCCTTCCAGCAATAACGGCGGGCGATCATGCAACGGAGAATCGTCGTAGGTGAATATTTCTTCCGCACCCAGTTGGCTGACAGAATCTACACTGATATTGCTGCGAACCAGGAAGCCCACATCAATGCCTCCAATATCATTGCCTTCCACCAGGTAGGGCGTGTAATTCACACTGCTGTCATCCGCAGTTATTTCATCAGCCAAATCCTGCAGGGCACCCAGGCTATCCGCTTCCTGTACTGCGAGGGTATCCGGAGAGCCCAGTACATTCCGTATGTATTGGGATAACTTGGTCAGACGGATCATATAATCGCCGTCGGTTGCGAACCGGAACAGGTTGAGTGAGCCAATCGTGGTTTCACCAGTCAGTTTGCCTCGCACCATCCGGGGTAAAACCGCCGCACTGACAGTAAGAGAAGTTGGCCACAGCTCATAATCACCAAAGTCGAAGCCGATAACACCGCTGGCGGTGAAACCGGATCCGCCCGGAATAATCAGATTAGCAAGTCCAAGTCTGTCCGGATCCAGTTCGAACACTTCCGGATTACCGTCCCATGTTGGAATCGAGCCACCGAGACCCGGATAAATGAGACCGGGTTCGCGGTATGTGCGACTACTGGCAGCAGTGATATGCACCTCGGCAACCAGGTCAGAACTGAAGTCCTGGTTCCCGCCGGTAACCGTGCCATTGCTTACCTCCACCAGCATGCCTTCATAGCATTCGTATTCGATGGTGCAACTGGGTGCTGCGGGATCCCCGCTGGGTACCGAAGCACTCATTGTTACCGGTGTCGGCAGGGCATTACCCGAACTGTTGATTGTCACTGTTGGCGTGTTGGTGAATTCGGTGAAACCAAAGAACTCATCCACCCGTCCAAGCACATTGACATTATCGCCGACCGCCACCACAGGAACGACCCCGGTGTAAACATAGATGGCGTTGGAGGTATCAACCAAACCATCGTCACGAGCGTCGGGAGTTTGGATAAAGAATCCTTCGGAGCCAACTGCTGAAACAACATTATCGGTTGTCAAAACATCAACACCATCGTAATCACTGACGTTTCCGGAGCCCTGGATGGTATAAATTTCCAGCGCGGTGCAGTTATTAATCGCACCCGGTGTCGGTTCTGCCTGGATGTAGCTATCGGTATTCCGGTTTCCACCTAAGCCGTTGGGACAGCGCTGGTTTGAATCGACCGTACTGTCGGTTCCACCATCTTCGTTGATCTGTGGCTGACCGGGGTTGAGTAAAACCAACAATCCCGGGTCATCGGAGTCATTGATATCATATACCAGGGCGTCCACCAGACCCGCCACCGAAATGCGTGTGCCAACGGGGTAGTTGATGGCATCACCAAACACCAGGGCCACTGCATCGGCACCGTTTTGTATCAGATTGCTATCCGGTGACACGTCCAGATCACAGTTGGCAACGTTTGCAGCATTTCCGCACAACACAAAATACCCGTTTGCATTGGTTGAGTAGGTATCCA
>RCNE010000410.1_pt1 | contig 23168 bp, 17 predicted proteins | sample 2041361 | NCBI WGS metagenome assembly RCNE01 (sample SAMN09708229, study PRJNA481090) | Marine sediment metagenome, whole genome shotgun sequencing project.
TATGAACGTAATTATAATTGAAGATGAAAAACCAGCTGCTAGAAGGCTTTCAAGGCTTTTAGCAGAACTTGATGTTGAGGTGTCGGTAATGTTGCATTCCGTTGAAGAGGCTATTAATTGGTTTCAAAACAATGAGCATCCTGATTTGATATTTCTAGATATTCAGCTTTCTGATGGGCTTTCTTTTGAGATTTTCGAAGAAGTTGAGGTTAAGAGTGCTATTATTTTTACAACTGCCTATGATGAGTATGCGCTGCAGGCATTTAAATTGAATAGTATCGATTACTTGTTAAAACCAATTGATGATGAAGATTTAGAGCTTGCAGTCAAAAAATATAAATCTTTAAAACCTGAGCCTCAAAAACTGGCATTAGATTTTGAAGATATTAAAAAACTTTTGGTTAATCCGATAGAGCGCGAATATAAAAAACGATTTACCGTTAGGGTAGGGCAGCACCTCAAAATTATAAATGCTGATGAAGTAGAATGTTTTTACAGCGAGAATAAAGGAACATATGCCGCAACTTCAGAAGGAAGAAATTATTTATTAGATACCACTTTGGAAAATTTAGAAACCGAATTAGAACCCAAAATTTTCTTTAGAGTAAGTCGTAAATTTTATATTAATATCAATCATATTAAAGACATTATCTCTTACACTAATTCTAGACTTCAAATCAAATTAAATAACTTTTCTGAGCAAGAAATCATCGTTAGTAGAGAAAGGGTTCGTGACTTCAAGTTCTGGTTAGAGTAAATTTATATAAATAATTGATTATTAATCATATAATATTCGCTATAGATTTTGCTTATAGTGTCTTTTTTGTTTCTTTTGCCTTATTTTTTAATGCGATTATCGTCAAAAGATGAAGGTAGTAATTTTGGAATTAATTTGATGAATATGGGCAGTAAAACTGCTCCGCCGGGCAGCAGAAAAATAGCCAACGATGGTATGCTTTTGAAAATGTCAATCAAATGATTTTGCACCTTTTTTTTCTCCTCTTTACTTAGATCGCTTATGGTTGATTTTGAAATTAAAGCGACTAATTCTTTACTTTCAGAAAGTTCGTTTTGCAAGCGCTTGCTGTTTCGAATAATAAGCTTGTTTACAATTTTTGCCATACTATCGTAAAATTGAACAGCAAGATTATTGTCCTTCAAAAAAGGAATTTCATTAACATTCTTGTCAAAAAAGTACCCAATCTCTTCAATCGATCTTTCTATTTTTTTCTCTTCAAAGCCTAAATCTGCACCAATTCCAAAAATAAAATGTGACTCTCGATACTCAAGAGATTGATCTTCCCAGACTGTAAGACAGGCCATATCTAAGAAGTAGCGATTCTCCCACTCATCAAAGTTATCACATAGCTTTTCTCTGTATGAGCCATCAAAATGCTCCTTTTCGGTGTCAATAAAAGTTAGCGAAGCCTCAAACAGCTGTGCTAAACGTTCGTCATTCTTATTTTTTTCTTTTGAATTCAGCGCATGGTAGGTAATGTTGACCGCTATGTATTCAAGATTTTGAGCATGGTCTCTTATGTCTTTTGTATTGTTTAAATATCTTTTAAAAGTTAATATATCAATGAATAGTAATGAATTGGTAATGATGCTATTAAAAGTTTTGCTGATGAGGTTATCTTCTAAATATACCCTTGAATCAATTAATTTCTCCAACTGAGCTGAAGTCTTATTTCCTGTTAGAATCTTATTAAAAAAGGAGATTTGACCTATGCCAAGATCTTGGTAAAAGTTGAATATGGTTTCTAGGAAGGCAGCAAAATTACTCGTTTCGGTATGTAGACAATAGGTTTGATAGAGTGCCGTTAATAAGTTTATTTTGGCTTTCTCATCCTCTGAAAGCTTATGCTCTGGTTTTATAAATCGCGGCGCACGAATATTTATACCATAAACGAAACCTGTTTTTTTTAGGGCGATATAGATTTCCTGAAAACTGTCATAAGTGAATTTGTTTTCACTTACGATTTCGCCAAACTTGTTTATCCAGCCAGAGGCGGAAGGGTTCATGAGCGTTGATTTAGAATGCCAAAAATAGCCTAAAAATAAGTAGATAAAGCAACTATATGGAAGTTTTGAAACTTCGTTGTTTCTAAGTTATTCATGCAGTTAAAACGAAAGGCATTAGATTTTTGAGGTTTACCTTAAATGGGGGTAAAGGTTAAGATGAAAAATTATGAGGTTTTGTCTTTCAATGACATAATAGGTGTTTTTTTGTAGGAAATACAGACGTTTTTTTCTATGTTTATATTCATTTAATGATTTTCTGCAATGCCCCAAGTATTACAGATGTGCTAAAATATGTAACCTAACAGATTCCTAAACCCCCAACTACTATGGAAAATTTCCTCTTTTTTTTATGGATTTCAATTATGCTATTTTTGGTTTTCAGAGTTATTATGGCCTGGAGGCAACTACAGAAAAGCTTAAAATCAAAAAAGTAATCATAACGTTTTAAGTTTAAAATTCTATGCGGATTTATGAAGTGTAATTTGCTATGTCCCGTTTCTTAAAGCAACTTTCGAATTAGTACGGGTAATAGTAGTAGATCGATAACTAGGGCTGCTAAAAGGGTAACACTTACTAATAATCCAATAGTCATGCTAGGTTGGTGAATGGAAAATAAGAGCACCATAAAACCAAAAAATAGAGCAATGGTAGTTATAACTAGGGCTCTACCTGTTTCTGCAAAGGTAATTTCCAATGCATCTTCTTTACTTAAACCATTTGCTATGCCTATTTTAAAGCGGCCTAAGAAATGTATGGTGTCATCAACGGCAATACCGAAGACTATGGCAAAAACTACCGAAATAGTGGCTTCTAAAGGAATACCTAAAAAACCCAATAGCCCAGCAGCAAACAACAGCGGTAGAATATTTGGTAGTAGCGAAATCAATACTAATTTTAAGTTTTTAAACAATAATGCCATAATTAAAGCTACCAATAGTGTACCCATTAATAAGCCATTAATAAGACTTTCACGTACATAAAAGGCGTTTTTGTCTAGCAATATGCCTGTGCCTGTCAATCGGAATTCTACCTTAGCTGTGTCCGTTTGCGTGAGAATAAAATTATTAAGCCCTTTGTAAACCTTTGCAATAGTATCTAGGCCGACATCAAGAACTTTTGAAGTGATTCTTGATTTTGTTTCACTAGAATTCACGAATCTTTTGAACTGCCTTCGCGTTAGTTGTTTTACTTCTTTGCGATACTTTTCAAATTCGGTTGCATTATCTGGCAATACGAAAAAGTCAGATTTATTCAAGTTGTTTGCCTTATTCAGACCTTTATAAAAAGCATTCGCAGAACGTACGCTTTGTATTTCAGGTATAGATTTCATTTCTTGAACCACCTTTTCTATCTCTTGCGCAATAGCAAAATCTGTTATTTTATGGCTTCCTTTCGTCATAACGGCAATTTCTAAAGGTCTGAAACCAGAATAGTTTTGCTGAAAGAATTCAAAATCGTTGGCAATTTGGCTTCCTATGGGAAAACTGTTTTTAATTTGGTAGTTGGTGTTGATTTTAGTTATTCCTAATACGCACAATCCTCCAAAAATTAGACTTCCTAGCAAAATGCTTCTTGGATACTTTTTTGTAAACGTATTAGTCGCTTGCAAGCCATTTGACCAGATTTTCGAGTTTTTCCGTTTAGGTATCAGGTGTTTCTCATCGATTATTAACAGCAGGGCACAAGTGAAGAAAATAATGGTAATAAATGCTATCAATACGCCAAAGGCTGCGTTTAAGCCAAATCCGCTGACACTCGTTGACTTTGAAGTTAGAAGTGAAGCAAAACCAATAGCGGTAGTTACAGAGGTTAATAAAGTAGACACCCCCACTTCTTTGATGGTCAGTTGCATTGCCATTTCTTTCTTCAAGCCTTTTTTTAATTTGCTTAAGTAATCATCCATAATATGAATGACATCTGAAGTCCCTACGATAAGAATTAAGACAGGGTAAAATGCGGCTAAGGCGGTAAGCTCAATGCCTAATAGCGATAAAAGCCCCAAAAACAAAAGCAGGGCCAGAAGAATGGAAAATAAGGATAATGCAATTACCGAAACACTACGATACACCAAAAACAAAATAAGTATGATTAATATCGATGCGGCTATTGTTGTAACGATGAGCTCTCGTTTTTGCATGTCAATCAACGCCTCGTAGAAAAATGCTCTTCCTAGTAGATGAAAGTCGGTGAACCCAGCTTTGTTGAGTCTAGGTCGAATGGCATTCAATAGTTCGACGCATTGTTCATAGTCTAAACCATCTTCAGTTTCAAGGGCTAAAACCAAAGAGGTAGCATTTTCATCGATAAGGGAATTGATGAAAAGATCATCCTCTTTTATTTTTTTCCAATCTGAGGCATACTTACTGCTATCCTTCAAGTGTATGATAGGTAATCTAGTATAGCCTAATGGCGATTTTAGGGGATAAAAAAGCGTGGTTATCGATTGATTTGAAGTAACGTAAGGCAAGTCTTTTGCATCCAACGAAAATTGATGGAACTCGTTTAAAAATTTTTCATCGAAAACAGAATCTTCGTTCTCAATGGCAATGAGTAAAAAATTATCATCGGTGCCAAAATCTTTGATAAAATCCTGATAAAAAATTAAATCTTCATCTCCTTCGGGAAAAAAATGACTAAAATCAAAAGAAAATTTTAAGTTTTGTAAGGACAAGGTTGCTAAAACACCAAGACATATGAAAACAAAAACTATGCTTTTCTTTTGGGCTATTATTCTTCGCATATAATTCAGGGTGACTATAAATTATCTGTTACCTTTAGCAAAATCAGCATTTGTCGCTAGTGTAAAACTGCAGGTTTTAGACTGCAAATATACCACCAATGGGTAAAATCGTGTTAGAGATAGTACTAAGAAATGTGGTGTGTTCTTTAACCTAAGAAAAGGCAATGAGTACCTGGTTTCTGAAAGCGCAAGTAGCTGCGGAGATGCTACCGAGAAAGAGCAACAAATGAAAATAAGTCTTCGAAATTTCTTACTGCTAGTGCTTTTTTGCAGTTCAAAGTTACTGATGGCTCAAGACCTTGATGCTATACCAAAAGATTCTACCAAAAACTTTAAGCTTACCGCTTTTCCTGTTGCTTTTTATCTTCCTGAAACGGGATTTGGTTTTGGAGGGCTAGGTATCGCAACATTTCGTTTTAAAGATGAATTACCTGAGAGTAGGCCGTCAACATTACAATTAGGACTCACATATACCACAAAAGGGCAATTTTTGCTATTCGCTCCCTTTGAACTTTATGCTGACGAAGAGCGCTGGCGCTTTGTGGGTGAACTCGGGTTCTATAAATATTTTTATAATTTTTACGGATTAGGAGATAGTTCGAAACAAGAAGATCTAGAAACCTATGATGCTACATTTCCTCGGTTTCGATTATCGGTGCTACGTGAAATTATGCCAGACTTCTCCATTGGTTTGGGATATGAGTACGATGGATTTAATACCATTAAAATTGATGAGGTCGGAATTTTAGCGAATTCAAATGTCATCGGAAAAGCGGGCGGTACCATCTCTAATTTAGGTGTAGTTGCCATTTATGATACTCGAAATAATATTTTTACGCCTTCTAAAGGTTTTTTTATTCAAGGGAGTGTGTTTGCGTCTTCAAAGGCTATTGGTTCTTCATTTTCATATCATAAGTTTGAAATAGATGCTCGATATTACCAACAATTAAAGAGAGAACATGTACTTGCGACCAATATTTTTGCTGGTAATAGTAGTAGTGGCACGCCTTTTCTAAGTCTTAATTATTTAGGAACTAATCGAACTAGAGGCCATGATAATAGGCGTTTTCAGGACAATGCGGAGTTAAGTCTGGCTTTGGAATATCGTTTTCCAATTGCCGGCCGTTTTGGAGGAGTGTTATTTGGCTCCACAGGAACAGTTTCACCAAGCCTTGATGCTGCCTTTTCAAGCGCCTACAAAAACGCTTTTGGTACTGGTCTGCGCTACATCATAAGTAAAAAAGAAGGGCCACGAATACGTGCTGATTACGGTATATCAAGAGAGGGCGGAAACTTTTATCTGACAATTAAAGAAGCTTTTTAAAGCGCTATCCAATTGTCTAAATCTAAGGTCCAATCGTAATTCTTGTAGGTGATATCAATGCCTTTGCTTTGGGGTATTAAACCCTGTTTTTTTAATATTTTTTTGACTTCACTTTTTGATCCAAAATCACCACGAAACCAACTAAATAATGAGGTTACAGCAACTTCTTTATTGGTGTCGTCATAAACTGTCGTCTTTTTTAAATACTTTTCTGTACTCTTATTGAATTGCTCATTTAAACGGTCAGCCTCATATATGGCTACCGGTGGACAGTCTTTTGCTCCACAATTTAAAGCAAAATGAACACGGTAATCGCGCTTGTTTACACGAAGCTTTCGTTCAAATTTATTCGGAAACCATTTCCGAATTTTTCCTAACCCCAGTGGCCATTGTGATTTTCGAATAATGCCATGTTCTATTTTAGCAAATGAAAGAAGTTCTCCGGCAATTTTGATTCGGTCATCATTAAAAAAAGCACCACGATCATCATATAATTCAGGATTCTTTTTTAAAATCACTTGAATATAGGCGTTGTAGGTATTGACCCAAAATGCTAATTTTTGTGCATCGGTCTTCAGTCCTTCACTTAAGGCCTCAAGTGTTGTATTTGCGAGCTGATTTTGAATGTTTTCCGTATCTAAGCCTTCTTTAGCTTTGGAAAGAAAAGTTTGTGATAAGGTGTTAATGTCTTTGATGGGCAAAGGCTTTGACTGAGCTGCTGCTGTAAAAAAGAGCAGCAATGTGTAAATGCTAGTAACTATAATATTTAATCGTGATACACTCATTGGTATTAATTTAGAATCGTACTATTGTTATATATAAAATACTACGTCACACGTTTGGTCGCTAAATGTGAGAAACCTTTCTTGTAAATTTACGTAGACATATGGAATGATGTAACCTACTGAAAAAGTGGACAGTTGTATTACTTTGATCTATTACCCCAGCATATGATAACGATTATTGTACCTGCTCACAACGAGAAAAAAAATCTTAAAAAATTGGCTCCTATACTACAAGGTTTTCAAGAGAAAACCATGTGTGAAATAGTGGTTGCAATATCTTCAGGAAATTCAGATTCCTCTGATGAACTTCTAGAAAGACTGGGTATAACCTCTTTAAAGTGCAAAGGAAAGGGTAGGGCAGTTCAAATGAATGAAGCAGCTACTATCGCAAAAGGTGATATTCTTGCTTTTTTACATGCAGATGTAATTCCACCAAAATCATTTATTACTGATATTCAAAGAACTTTGGCGAATGATTTCGACGCTGGTTTTTTTTCATATCGCTTCGATTCAGAAAGTTTTTTTTTAAAAATTAATGCCTCTTTTACTGCAAGAGATGGTATTTTTACGGGAGGCGGTGATCAATGTCTTTTTATAAAAAAGGACATTTTTGAAAAATTTAAGGGTTTTGATGAAGATCAAAAACTTATGGAGGATTTTGAGTTTTTTGATCGTATAAAAAAACACAAAATTCCATATAAAATTATTAAGAACGACTTGATTGTTTCCGCTAGAAAATACAAGTATAACTCCTATTTAAGAGTGAACCTTTCAAATATGCTTCTTGTAATTTTATATAAGATCGGATATCCATCTAAAAAATTAAAAACGCTACATCACAAGCTTTTAAAAACATCTTATTAAAGTAAGACTTTAAATGAATAAGATCATTAATGGAATACAGCAAATAGGTATTGGGGTTACAGATGTAACATCTGTTTTTAACTGGTATCGAACGTATTTGGGGTTTGATATTTTAGTTTTTAATGATGAAGCCAGTGCTGATTTGATGACCCAATATACTGATGATAAGGCACAGCGTAGAATTGCCTTTTTAGCGCTAAATATGATAGGTGGTGGCGGATTAGAAATTTGGCAATTTAAGAATAGAACTCCAGAGTCACCAAAACATGAAATTGTTTTAGGCGATTTGGGAATTCAAATAATGAAGCTTCGATCTAAAGATTTAAAAGCAGCACACAAAATATTAAAAGAACAGAAGTTACAATTGTTAACCGAAATTCAAACCACCGATTTATCTGCGCATTTCTTTTTTCAAGACCCATGGGATAATTTAGTTCAAGTTGTAGCTGATGATTATTGCTTTGATGCTTCAAAATCAAAATCAGGTGGTGTGATGGGGGCTACATTAGGGGTGTCTGATATGAATACATCGATCAGTTTTTATAAAAAACTTTTAGGTTTTGATATTGTTGCTTTTGACGAAACGAGAGTTTTTGATGACTTTAGTACGCTTCCAGGAGGAAAGGAAAGCTATAGAAGGGTACTGTTACGTCGATCATCTAAAGAAATAGGAGGCTTCGGAGAATTGTTAGGACCTTGCGAAATAGAGCTTCTTCAGGCAATTGATCGTGTTCCTCATAAAATATATAAAGATCGCCTCTGGGGTGATTTAGGATATATTCACTTATGTTTTGATGTACAAGGTATGGATGCGCATCGTAATGATGCTAAAGAAATAGGTCACTCTTTTACTGTTGATAGTGCCGATAGCTTTGATATGGGTGATGCAGCAGGACACTTTAGTTATGTAGAAGACCCTGATGGTACGCTTTTAGAGTTTGTTGAAACTCATAAAGTACCTGTTTTTAAGAAATTAGGAATCTTTATCAATATGAAAAAGAGAAGCCCGGTAAAGCCCTTACCTAGATGGCTAGTTAAAGCAATGAAAGTGCATCGAGTGAAAAAGGACTTCTAGGCATCGAGGATGAATGAGCAGGTAAAGTTATTTCACATCCAATACTTTTCATACTCCTCTTGAAATGCGAGGGTTTTCATAGATTCCATGCGATCAATGAGTAGAATGCCATTTAAATGATCTAATTCATGTTGGGCAACAACAGCGGCAAAACCTTCTAACTGTACCGCAAAAGGAGCCCCATATCTATCTAAAGCTTTTAATAGCACTTTTTGGTAGCGAGGTAATTGCCCTCGAATGCCAGGAATAGACAAGCAACCTTCCCAACTTTCCATTGTTTCCTCTGATAAAAACTCAATCTCCGGATTTATAGCAACATATAAAGGGAATGTTTCTTTATCAGGGTATCTGAGATTATCGGCCACCTCCATAGTAAAAACACGTTGGAGAACATCAACTTGCGGAGCTGCTATTCCTGCGCCGTTCTCTGCCCGCTGTGTTTCAATAAGGTTATCCAAAAAACCTTGAAATTTGGGTGTATTGATTTCCGAACTCGAAACCGCATCACAAACTTGTCGTAATCTAGGATTACCCATTTTTATTACTTCCAATACCGCCATTCTAAAAATTTAAAATCATAGGGTTAAATTTCAATCACTCCATTGGGGGAGTTTATTACCAGCCGAAGGCTGGCTTTATCCGCTTTCTTAATTTGTAAATCACAATTTAAGGTTTTTAATATGTCTGTTAGTTCTTTTGGATTGGGGTGTGTTCCATAGATTTTAACGAATTGACAACCCATATCAGGTAATAGTTCGGAAGGATGCTTCTCGGTTTCGCTCCAGTCTAAAATAAATGGGACAAGTTCAACTTCAGGCGCTGGCAATGGCATGATGAGCTGCCATAGTAAAACAGAACCTGCTTCAGTAGTTCTTGTGCCCGACTGAATTTTTCCCATTTCAGAGTTATACGATTTGAGAATAGGACTGTCCTTTTTGAGCGTATTCGATTTAACTGCCCAACGTGTAATTTGATTTTTGGTAAGTAGGTCGACTCCCATCCATCGCGGAGGTGAAACATTGGTATTACTATCATCTCCAGCTAATATTTCTAGATAAACCTGATTGCCCAAATTAATCAAGGCGTTTTTTGTTCCAAAAGTGGTGTGCTGCCCTCCGAAAATAGGTCGTACACCTAGTATTTTTTCGAACTCCGACATAGCTGCTTCTAAATCAGAAACGGTATAAACAATATGATCTATTTTTCTATGGATGACGTATCAGTTTTTAAAAGGTAAATTCCCCAAATTAGAAAGATGGCTTCTAAAACCAAACCCACCATAAATTGATCAGAAACACCATCAAATATGGTACTGATTACTCTCCCTGCTGCCAAACCACCCATGAATAAGACATTTGAAATGGTGGCACTTCGCCAGTACTTTGGTTTTACGAGTCCATAAACCCAATAACATCCGAAAGCAATATACAAGCCCATAATTGCTCTAAGCATATTCTTAAGATCAATAGCTTCGACCTCAAAACCAAATACATAAGGCAAAAACAAACTCGGATTACCTCCGTAAACAAAACTCACGCTAATAACAATAATGGCTGAGATGCCTAATTGTAAACCTTTGGGGATTTTGTTCATTAAATCTGTCATTCCGTAGAATATAACTGGGAGTTTAAAAATACTATTTTTTCTCTGTGAAATGTAGTATTTAATGGCTGTTTTCATAAAGTCAACTTCATTTTCTAGTTACAATTTTGCTAATGGTTAAATTCCTTTGGTGTTGTATAAGAATCAGTATTTTTACGACTATTAAATCCATATGAATGAAAATTTCTCAAAGTATATTATTGTTGGCGCTGGACTCTCCGGACTTACAACAGCCTATCAATTAGAAAAAGCAGGCGAGACCGATTTCGTGCTACTTGAATCTCGAGATCGAGTAGGAGGTCGTATCCTTACCAATGATGGTATCGACTTAGGAGCCACCTGGTTTCAAACACATCATCAAAATGTCTTAAATGTTTTGGATGAGCTGGGAGTTTCAAAGTTTCATCAATATAGCAAAGGAAGAAGTGTTCTAGTCTATAGTACAATGGCCCCTGAGCATTATTTTGAAAGCGACCCAAATGCGCCGTCTGCAAATCGTGTTTCAGGAAGTTCTTCGAAAATGATTGAAAGCTTGGCCGAACCGGTACGAGATAGAATTCATTTGGAAACCATCGTTTCTGGTATTTCTGAGATAGGAAACAAAGTAACTGTTCAAACGGATAAAGGTATTTTTACTGCGGGAAAAGTAATTGTAACAATTCCGCCTAAAATTGCCACTCGTATTGAATTTACACCAGAACTATCAGAAGTTGTACTACGAGCGATGGATAGCACGCATACGTGGATGAGTAATGCTATAAAAGTAGGTCTGACTTTTAAAATCCCTTTCTGGCGTGATAAAAACCTATCTGGTACTGTAATTGGACAAGTTGGCGCCGTAACTGAACTTTATGACCATAGCAACGCAGAAGACAATAGCTATGCTTTAATGGGCTTTGTAAATGAAGGGCTACGTGATTCCAGCCCAGAACAACGAAAGCAACGTATTTTAGAGTATCTCATAAAATACTTAGGTACCGAAATTGAAACCTATTTGACCTACGAAGAGAAAGACTGGTCGCAAGATTGGAATACATCATGTGAGACTATTAAATCGGTATATATGAGTCCGTCGTACGGTAATCCGCTTTTTGCGGAAACGTATATGAACGATCGATTGATATTTTCAGGTGCTGAAACTTCCGAACTTTATGGCGGTTATATGGATGGTGCTATTTATAGCGGAATTCTAGCCGCAAAGAAGGTTTGTGAGAAAATAGAATAATTGCATCTAAGCTTCAAGCTTCAGTTATGAAACATGTGAAGCACAAATCGAAACGTAACATTTATACTTGGCGTATCCTGAGAGGTTGCAGTTTGAATCGGAGTCTACTCTGTATTTGAGGAATAGGAATTAATTCTAAAATAAAAAAGCTGCTCAAAGAGCAACTTTTTATATTTAATAAAAACTGTTATACGGAAGAATACCAGCCCAACTTACCCGTGCCCCGGCATCTCCACTAAGTTGCGAAGTGAAACCATCACTTTTGGCTTATTCGGCTTTTTGTAATAAAACCTCTGCTTGTACTGCCACGTCACTCCATGTTTTACTAACACCATCTGTACCAGTATGCAATACTTCACAGGCTTTGTTAATAGAGGCTACGGCATCAAGTGCATCCCAATTTTCTAGTTGCATTACACCATCAAAGGTATAAGTGGTTTCTGAAGTTTTTTGAGTGGTTAGAGGAATATTCGCAGTTTTACCATTCATTGTCACATCAATAGAACATTTTTCACCGTCAGACACCTTAAAAACACCTGAAATAAGTTCGGTATTTTCCATTACTCCGAAAAAGAATTCTAGAAGTTTAGGGTCTCTCGTTCCGGTGGCATCATTAGTGAACAAACTACTAACTGGAATAGAAAATGTAGTACCGTTCATGGCTTCTAAAGCAGTAGTTCCAGAATTACTTTCGGTAATATTAATTTTCATGAACTTACCGCCAACTGGTTTTTTCTCAGTTGTCTTGTACCCCGTGAAACTTACTTTGGTAGAATCTTTTACCAAACTGAATTGTTCCGCCGCAGCTTCCGCTTCTGCCGCCTTCATTCCATCTTCATATCCTTTTTTAAAGTCCTTACAGTTGTAGGTGGCAACTATAAAAAGTGCCAGTACCGTTAATTTTATTGTTCTCATAAATATGTCTTCTTTGTGTTCATTACCGAGAAATCGGAAATCTGTTTGTTAGTAAGCTCGAAAGTTAATGAATATTTAAGGCCATATCAAACCGGCTTTAAAATGATTTTAATAAATCGGGATTATAACGAACGCCTCTTTTCAGGTTTTCACAAATTAATAGCGATTTATCAATACGGGTTTGGGCATTTTTGTAACGCGCAATGGCATAGATGATTCCTCTTTTTTTACCGTCAGTAAACGAATCGAATATTCGAAAGGCTTCATAATCGCTAAGCAAAACAGCATCTAGCTCTTCGGGCATTTCAACCCCATATTTAGAGTCATCTTCAAAGAATTGTAATTGAAAATAGTCATTCGGAAAAATTCCTAATTCCTTTTGATATCGCTTCCCGAACATCATATAGTAATTTCCGTGGCGTTTTTGGAGTGCCCCATGAAATTGTAGTTCTTTTCCTTCGAAGGCAGCCTTTGCCTTTACTCTTTTTATATTCTGATCTAGAAAAGGTTGAATAATGTCCATGGGTAGCAAAAGGGAGTAGTAGCTTCCTGTTATCGATATTTCAAAGGGCTTACTTTTTAATCGCACAAGAACTATTTATATTATTATTCAGGACAACGGACAACTATCAACCATTCACCAACTTCGTGATTACCTGTGTTTCGCTATGTAGTGTTTTATGAACAGGGCATTTATCTGCTATCTGTAAAATACGGGCGATTTGTTTTTCATCTAAATCTCCGGTGAGTTTTATTTCTCTATGAAAGGTATCAATTTTAGCCGCATCTGATTCGCAGTCTTCGCAATCTTCGGCATGTGACTTTCCATAAGACGTGTGTACTTCGATATTCTCCAAGGGCCATCCTTTACGCCTTACATACATCTGTACGGTCATAGCTGTACAGGCTGATAAACCAGCAGAAACAAATTCGTAAGGTGATGGGCCAAAATCATTTCCTCCAAAGGAAATAGGTTCGTCAGCAGCCATATAATGATTACCGACTTTCATGTCTGTAGTAAAACCATCTTCACTATTCAAACTCGCTACGACTTGATGGTTTGATTTCAAAGTAGCTTCTTCAGGAAGATCAACATAGCGCTGCGCCCAACCCGCAATAACTTGTCCGGCGTAAACGGAATCTTTTTTGTTCATCAACAAATGATCCGCTCCATCTAAAGAAACAAAACTTTTCGGATGGCGAGCAGAATGATAAATTTCTTCTGCATTCTTTATGCTTACCGTAGTATCTTGTGGGGAGTGCATGACCAATAAAGCCTTGTGTAGGTTCTTTGCAGTTTCTGTAAGGGATTTGGATTCTAAATCATCTAAGAACTGTTTCTTGATGGTAAAATCACGACCGCTTAAGTTGATCACCGCTTTTCCGGAAGCTTCAATTTCTTTCAATCCACTTTTGAACAAATGCTGCACATGATTCAGATTTGAGGGTGCCCCAATGGTGGCAACAGCTTTAATCGATTGAATTTCGGTTGCTGCAAAAATTACCGCTGAGCCACCTAGAGAATGCCCAACCAAAAGAGTAGGGGCTTGGTAGTTTTCTTGTAGATAATCAGCTGCAGCAACTAAATCATCAACATTTCCTGAAAAGTTAGTGTCTTCAAAATCACCATCACTTTCTCCTAAGCCCGTAAAATCAAAACGGAGGACTCCGAAACCTTTTGAAGTCAAGGCTTTTCCAATATTTCTTACTGCGGATAAATTCTTGTTGCAGGTAAAACAATGCGCAAAAATTACAAAATTATGAGGGTGCTGATCAACGGGTAATTCTAGTCTTCCAACTAAATTCTGACCTTCTTTATTCTGGAATGTAACTTTCTGTAAATTCATCAGTTGTTCTTTTTGAAATTAGATAATTCTGAGAAGAATTTGCCAACTGCTACTGCCGACTGAACTACTCCTTTGTCTTTTTCCTTAAGTCGGGATTAAAGATCACTCCTATCTGCAAGCGATCATAATTCCGTGTTGGAAAGTGATTTTTCAAATAGCCTATTTGAACGCTAGTATTTTTAAAGACATGGGCGCCAATAGCTCCATACAATCGATTTTGACCGTATACATTGCCTTGTAAGTTTAAAAAAATCTCGTCATAGAAATTTAAGAAAAACACCTCATTTAATGGCAAAGTTACCTGTAGACGGTAGCGTGCACGGTGCTGAGTATCTTTAATATCCCTTTCAGGATTACTTAAAAAATCCCGGGACTTAATAAAACGTTGTTCTAATCGATACCGATGTTCAAACTTGAACTTCCCTACTTTGTTCTTTAAAATAAATTGCTCAAAAATGCGATTTTCTAATGTATTTACTTCGTTATCGAACTCTTCGAAGGTTCCATCTGTAGTGATGTGTCCGTAACCTAAGGTAACAATAGCGTCTTCATTAATGTGATAATTTAACCCAGTACGCAATAACAATTGGTTAAAGGTTTTACCATTCTCGAAATAACGAAGTTGCGCTTCTGTGTGAATGCTAAATTTATCAGATATCTTGTTAGTGCCAAAATACATGTGCCAAGAACCCAATTTATCATCACCGTTATCTTGGCTATAGGTTGAAAAATTAATTAGAATTAGGGCAAGCAGTACTACTGTTTTTTTCATAGAATTTATAAATATTTAGGTGTTTGAAGCTTCATGTATTTTGATATCAAACTTCAAGCATTCATCATCCCTTTATTTAATTTATACTAAATTTTTTGGTCTCTTTAAAAGGTGAAACGTCTAATGCTTCAATAGACTCTTGATAAACTTTCCATTTGTCAGTAAAGAAAGTATTCGTTTTATCCAAAGCGTCTTTCAAGTCTTGTTCTGCAAAATCAATTAGTCTTTTCTCTGTTGAAGTTAGTCCTAATTGTCTGCTGCCTATGTATCTTCCGGCGGTTTGAATGCGACTTACTACGTTTACATCAGTACTCCGCGTTAGACCTTGCCGTTTATCTTCTTTTCCCAGATATAGAGCGATTACAGAATCAACGACCTTCACAATATTCTTAGAAGACTTAATTTGATCTTTATACTTCTTCTTATCCATTTCTTTCAATTCTTTGGAAAATTTATTGGCCACATTCTTACTTTCAACCAACTGTTTAACCGCATCAGCTGCTTTTTGCTGATAGCCGTTCAATTTTTTACCAGCATCATAAATCTCATTGACGGATGCCAATGAAACTTCAAGCCTTGGATCTGTTTTGACTTCGACACTCGTTTCATCAGTAGTGGTGCCATGGGTTATTTTAACTTTATAGGTGCCAGGTTTTACGTAGATTCCGCCACGTTCGCGCTTGCTTTTACTGATTTTTCGAGATGGTCTATCTGCACCCTTTTCATCCATATTCCAATACATTCTATGGAAACCTGCTTTTTCTGGAGTTTTATATTTGAGGGTACGAATCAATCGGTCTCCGTCAAAAAACTGGAACTGCACGGAATCTTTTTTAACAACGCCGTCTTTTTCATCTTTGTCCTCAGCCTTATCTTTATCCGCCTCATCATCGTCTTCTTTTTTCTCTGGTTTTTTCAACGGATCTTTTCCTTCCTTTAGATAATACGTAATCATCGCCCCATCTTTTCTATTTTCTGCATTATAAAGAGCATCACCGCCAAAACGACTGCCCGTAGGTTGCTGGTAGGCAGCTTGATAAGCAGTGGGAGATGGAAATAAAGCTACCTCTTTTTCAAGAAAAGTTTGGTCAGATGCCATCACACGTAGTGGTCGAATATCATCTAAAACCCACGCAGCGCGGCCGAACGTACCGATGACCAAATCGTGTTCTCTAGGGTGAACCACCAAATCCATTGTTGGTACAGTCGGGTAACTTTCATTAGCCCATTTCTGCCACTTGTTTCCCGCATTCAATGAAATATACAAACCGTCATCGGTTCCTAAGAACATCAGATTCGGATTCTCGATATCTTCAACAATGCTCAAAGCAAAACTTTTCACATCGTTACCATCGACAATGCGCTCCCATGTTTTTCCGTAATTTTTCGTTCGGAATGCATACGGCGTATAATTAAATCGTCTATAATCGTTAGCAATAAGCAAGGCTTCCCCTTTATTTTTGTTGGATGCTTTGATTTGAGGAATCCAAGCTCCTGGGGCCATTCCTTTGATGTTTTTAGTGACATCAATCCAATCTGTACCGCCGTTTTGGGTATAATGTACTTGACCATCATCAGTACCCACCCAAAGCATATCTTTTTCAACTGGAGAGGGTTCAACTACCAAAATCGTAGTGTAATTTTCAGCACCAGTAGCATCGATGTTCAGACCGCCACTTTCAGTTTGTTTTTGTTTCTCGGGATCATTGGTCGTCAAATCAGGAGAAATAACTTTCCAAGTCAAACCTTTGTCTGTTGTTTTATGCACAAATTGACTTCCGAAGTACGCCGTGCTATTATCAAACGGATCTTGCCCAATGGCCGAATTCCAATTGAAGCGTAGTTTCGTTTTCGCATCTGGTGAAGTAGGTTTCACCATATAGTTATTGCCTGTTTCCCAATCATAACGTTGTACATTGCCTTGCTGACTCATCGTATAACCATAGCGAGAATCATCTTTATCAGGTACTACATCAAAGCCATCACCAAAAGAAATTTCTTGCCAGTAGCTGTTGCGAATACCCTGTGCTTTCCAAACATAAGCAGGGCCTCTCCATGAGCCATTGTCTTGCATGCCACCATAAACGTTGTACGGGTAATCATTATCTGCATTAATATGGTAAAACTGTGCTACGGGTAAGTTTCCGATAAAGCGCCAGGTTTTGCCACCGTCTCTTGAGATGTTCATACCACCGTCATTACCATCAATCATAAACTGCCCGTTCTGTGGGTGTATCCACAAAGCGTGATGATCAGGGTGCACGCCATTGGTTATATCACCGCCATAAGCGTTCATCAACTGTTTGAAGTTTTTACCTCCATCTTCAGAGACGTTAACAAAAGTGAAGACCGAATACACACGATTCTCATTTTCTGGGTCCACATAAATTTCGCAATAGTAAAAAGGTCGGTTGCCTATATCGGCTTTATCATTAACCTTTTTCCATTTGAATCCGCCGTCATCAGAGCGGTACAAAGCATTTTTTTTTGCTTCTACTAGCGCATAAACCACATTAGGTTTGTTTTTTGCGATTGCGATTCCTATTCTACCTAGATTTCCTTTAGGAAAACCGTCTTTTGGGCTTACTTTCTTCCAAGTTTTACCACCGTCATGTGTTATATGCATGCCACTACCTGTTCCTCCGGAATTGAAAAACCAAGGATCACGTTTATGTTCCCACATGGCAGCAATCAATTTATTCGGATTACTGGGATCCATAACCAAATCGGCTGCTCCTGTTTTATTATTCACGAATAGAATTTTCTCCCAAGTTTCGCCACCATCAGTAGTTTTAAAAACTCCGCGCTCCGGATGTACTCCCCAAGGAGAACCAATAGCTGCGGCGTAAACTATATCAGGATTTGTCGGATCAATTATAACGCGATGAATATGCCTGGTTTTTTCAAGCCCCATCGCTTTCCAATTCTTACCACCATCTAAAGATTTAAAGATTCCAAAACCACCATTTAGACTGTTTCTAGGATTCCCTTCTCCGGTGCCTACCCAAATAACCGATGGGTTTGATTGCTGTATAGCCACAGCACCAACCGACGCTGTCACTTCTTTTTCGAAAATTGGTTCCCATTTGATACCACCAGAAGTAGATTTCCATAGTCCGCCTGAAGCCGTACCTACATACATCACATCAGGGTTCGAGTTTACTACGTCAATCGCAGTAACTCGACCACTCATACCACCAGGGCCGATGTTTCTAGGCTTGAGGTCTTGCAGCAAATCCATATTGAAATCCTGTGCAAAAGCAGTAGTTAGTACAAAAAAGAATAAGAAAGATTGAAAAAAATACTTCATTTTTACTATTGAATTAGCTAATTATTATTTTGTTTATTGATGTCCTAAATGGCAGCCACAACCTGGCCTTGTGAAGCTCTGCGATTCTTCATGCCAAGGAAATGCTTGGCTATGGGTATTGTTTTCCCACCAAAATTGTCCTCTAGCCTTTTCAGTATTTCCTATTTCATTCATAGTCTCCGTATCAAATAAACGACCATTAACCATGGTATACTGAACAGTTTCTGTATTTCGGATGTCTTCTAATGGATTTTTTTCTAGTACTATTAAATCCGCTAGTTTCCCTGCTTTTAAAGAACCAATTTCTTTACCGGCACCAATGTAGTTTGCACCATTAATAGTTGCTGCTTGAAGGGCTTCCATGTTCGTCATACCTCCTTGATGTAACAGCCAAAGTTCCCAATGTGCACCTAAACCTTGCAATTGACCATGCGCTCCTAAATTTACTTTTACTCCCTCGTCGGTTAAGGCTTTAGCAGTTTTTGAAACTAAAACATGTCCGTTCTCATATTCTTCATCGGGTACCATCGTTCGGTGACGTGACCGAGCATCCACTAAGGCTCTTGGCGTATATTTCAGGAGTTTTTCATTTTCCCAAACCTTATCTTTTTGATAATAATAGTACTCCCCGTTTAATCCGCCATAATTTACAATTAGGGTAGGTGTGTACCCCGATTTACTAGTCTTCCAAAGCTCCAATACATCCTTGTAAACTGGAGCGACAGGTATGTTGTGTTCAACACCTGTATGACCATCTATAAGCATCGTCATATTGGTGTAAAAAGTGGAACCTCCCTCAGGTACCACATTGATACCCAACTCTCTTGCTGCTTGCATTACTTGTTGACGCTGCTCTCGACGCGGTTGATTGTAGCTTTTTACAGATTGAGCTCCATAGGCTTTTGTTCTTCGGATGGAAGAACGTGCATCTTCTAGGCTATTGATAGGCGCTTTGAAATCTCCATCGGCACCGTATAAAATAATTCCTGTAGAATAAATACGCGGGCCAACCATTTGACCGCTTTTAACCAATTCTGCCATCGTAAAAATAGATTCTGAATTTGCCGAAGGATCATGTGAGGTGGTTACTCCAAAAGCTAAATTTGCATACAATTGCCAATGTTTTTGGGTGGTCAAACCGTATCGAAAGCCACCAATGTGAGCATGCGCATCTACTATGCCTGGCATGATGGTCTTGCCCGATACATCAAATACCTTTGTGTTTTTAGCAATGGTAACATCTGCAGAACGACCAACGAATTCGATTTTGTTTTCGTTGATTACTATAGTTCCATTTTCTATTACCTCACCACCTTCCATGGTAATGATTCTAGCATTTACGAAGGCTATTTTTCCTGTTGGTTTGTACATTTTGGTTGATAACCCAATGGAGGTTCCAACAGAATCCATTTTAGCTACTTTTTCAGGAGAACCAGAAAGAAACGTATACCGATCTTTAATCTCATTTGAAAAATAAATATCACCTAAGGTCCAATGCACAGTTTTACTGTCGGTTGACCAGTGCAAGTTGATACCAGCGTCTTTAGCGATTTGCGATACGGGAACAACCGTAGACTTATTATCTAAATCAATTTCTTTTCCATTTAACAATAGCGGTGCTATGAATGCCTTATGTAAGTTGGTAAACGCAATCCATTTGTTATCAGGACTAGGCACCAGACGGTTTGCATATTTAGATTTGATATGCGTTCTTTCATCTTTTCCATTAAGGTTAACAGATTTTAATGATTTGGTTAGGTTACCGAAATACGTACCACCAGTTTGATAGAAGACGCGATTTCCTTCTTTGGTGAATTGTGGATATTCTCCTTCTTTAGTAAGTCGTTTTAGATTATCTCCGTTACGGGTTATGGTATAAATACCCGCATTTTTTCCAAAGGATAGCCCCTGATCCATATTTCCTGATTCTTTATGGAATACAATGTGTTGACCAGACGGACTAAAAGCCGGGTTTCTAAAAATACCTTTCTTTTTGGTAAGTTTTGTTGCTGTTCCGCCTTGGGCGGAAATTCTGTGTATGGCACCTAAGTTCATATCATTCCAAGTAACATAAACGATCTCTTTACCATCTGGAGAGAAGGAAGGTTCAGATTCGAAATCAGTTGCCTTGGTCAATCGTTTAGGTTTTCCATTCGGAAGTTTTTTCGTCCAAAGATGTCCCAAAGCACTAAACACCAAAGTTTTTTCATCGGGCGAAGTCTTCGCGTGGCGGATGACTTTCGAATCAAATTCATCAGCATCAACTGGGTTGTTGAAATGAACGCGTTCAGCAATTTGAATATCGGCATCGATCGAAAAAGGGATATTGGTGACTTCAAGCGAATTGACATTTATTTTATGGATTTGCCCTTTACTCCAAAAAACAATTTCCTGATCACCAGGCATCCAACTATAATTCGGGTAAATGCCAAAAATGGCCCATGCTTCTTGTTGGTCTTTGTTTAAATCGTCAAAAAGCGGCCATTCTTCTCCGGTTTCTAAATCGTGCAAATACAATACAGTTTTCGTTCGTACCCGTTTGACAAAAGCCATTTTTTTGCCATCTCTTGACAATTGTGGTCGTGCAGCACCTCCAGGGCCTCTAGTTACCGTAGCGGTTTCTCCCGTTTCAAATTCATAGCGTTTGATGGCATAAATTTGTTTGTTCGGATCTTTGTTATATTGAAAATAGCCACCGGAATATACATCTTCGCTATAATACAAATATTTTCCATCGGGTGATATGCAAGGTTCGTTCACATCTTGTTGGTCGTTCTTACGCTTGGTCAGCTGAACGCCAGAACCACCCGTATGATGGTATTGCCATATTTCACCTGCACCCAAAGAGCGTTCTGAAGTAAAGTGTTTTCTTGCTACGATATAATTGCCATCGGGTGTCCAATAGGGGTTGTTTAGCAATCGAAATTTCTCTTTGGTAACTGCTTTGGCATCAGAGCCATCAGCATTCATTACCCAAATATTATCACCCCCACCAGCATCGCTGGTAAATGCAATTCTTTTGCCATCGGGACTAAAACGCGGTTGCAGCTCGAAAGGAATTCCGCTGCGAAGAACCTTGGCTTTTCCTCCAGCAATAGGCATAGCATAGATATCACCTAGCATATCAAAAACGATGGTTTTTCCATCGGGACTAACATCTAAGTTCATCCAGGTGCCCTCATTCGTTGAAAATTGGTGATTTTTGAAGTTGAAATCTTTGCCAGGGTTGGCAACATCCCATTTCTTTTCTTCCTTTTTTTCTTCTTTTGGCTTTTCTTGTGCAACAAGCGAAAATGTGACGCCTAACAAGGCAAGAAGTAGTAGTTTTTTGGTCATTATTTTGGTTGATTAATTAGTCAAGCTAAATATACCAAAAACTTTAGAGGGAATTCTTAATAGGATGTTAAGAGCGCTAATTTTGAGTATGAAAAATACGGTCATATTTGGTATTTCACTTAAGATGCAGCGGTATAATTCCTTATATTGAAATTCTTATGAAAAACAGACATACCATACTTGGCGCTAACGGTATTATTGGCGAGGAGCTAGCCAAAAGCTTACGGGCTAATTACACCAGTAAAATTCGATTAGTTGGGCGAAACCCTGAAAAGGTGGACCCAGACGATGAATTATGTAAAGCCGACTTATTCAATATCAAAGATGTCTACAAGGCTTTAGAAGATACCGAAATTGCTTATTTGACGGTTGGTCTGCCTTATACTTCTGAGGTTTGGCTTCGAGATTGGGTTGTTATCATGAAGAATGTCATCGAAGCTTGTAAAAAGCAAAGCTGTAAGCTGGTCTATTTTGATAATACTTATGCCTACCCTCAAGATGTAACAATTCAGAAAGAAGATACCCCTATGACTTCAACAGGTAAAAAGGGGAGAGGCAAAAAATTGGCTGCGGAATTATTGTTGCAAGCTATCGCGGCAAAGGAAATTGAAGCTTTGATATGTAGAGCTCCCGAATTCTATGGCCCTGGAAAAACGAAAAGCTTTACCAATGCGCTTATTTTTGAAAACATACAAAAAGGCAAAAAACCTAAGGTGTTTTTAAAAGATGATGTGCTACGTACCCTCATTTACACTCCCGATGCTAGTAAAGCAATGGCCTTGCTGGGGAATACTCCAGATGCTTACGGACAAACTTGGCATTTGCCTTGTGATGACAACCGACTAACTTCTAAAGAATTTATGAAACAAATTTCGGTGCAGTTAGGGCGTGAAATTACATATGAAGTACTGAGTTCGTTTAAGTTGAAAATAGCTTCCTTATTTAATACCATGGTGAAAGAAACGAAGGAGCTATTCCCCAGATATCAAATTGATAATATTTTTGATTCTTCGAAGTTTAAAACACGTTTTCCTGATTTTAAAGTGACTTCCTACCCTGATGGAATCCGAAGTATTCTTAAGGAATATGGTATAACATAAATTCTCGGAGAGGTGTTGTTGTTTTTTTAATAGCGTCCATAGTTAAAAACAAATAACCCAAACCAGTCTCTGAAACGGAACAGGTTTGGGTTATAGGCCATTTTTTTTAATACTAATATTCTCTTCCCCTTATGAAAGCATAGGTTTCACATTTTCTTAGCTAGACAGCAAAGCCTGATCGAAATCGATACCTTCAAGTGGTACGAGCTTTTCTTCGATAGGATCCCAATCAATTCTTCTTCCAAGTT
>RCNE010000411.1_pt1 | contig 23108 bp, 20 predicted proteins | sample 2041361 | NCBI WGS metagenome assembly RCNE01 (sample SAMN09708229, study PRJNA481090) | Marine sediment metagenome, whole genome shotgun sequencing project.
CTGGGTGCAATTGCGCTGACCGCATTCATGGCACGTGAGACCAGCAAGGCCTTCACCGCCACGCAGTTCGCTTTGTTCAGCAGTTTTATCGCGGTGCCGAGGACATTTGCCAACGCGTCAACCGGGTTCATTATCGAGGCGATGGGTTATACGCAGTTCTTTATTGTATGCACCGTGGTCGCGATTCCGGGTTTGCTGCTTTTGATCAAAGTAGCACCGTGGAATGAACGTCGGGCCTGAGTGGAATTGCTTCAGGTAGTTCCTCTTCAGTCTTCGGAAAAACCGGTAGGTAGTGTACCGCGATAAAGAAAATGACGGTGCCGGCCGTGACAGAACCGAGCGACATCGCAACTTCCATCCAGGTGGGGATATAGTTGAGTTGATCGTGGACCGACATTCCGAACCAGCTGACATTCAACCGATTGAGCACGATGCCTGCCATGACGAGTAACGAGGCTGCAAGAAGCCCTCTCGGCATATTTCTTACTCTCCTGAATGACAAAAGTATGGCGGGTAAAGCGACCCCTCCCAGCATTTCCAGTAGAAATAAGCCACCCTGTAAATTTCGCTCCGGGATTAAAACCCAGGCTCCGCGAACGGTGAGGTCTGCAAGTTTTATTGCCAGGTAAAGAAACAGAATGATGGATGCAGCCCTGCCCAGGTCGGCCAACAGGGAAGCCTCGAGGCCGCGTCCCAGGATCTTGGCTGAAAAAAACGATTCTACGATGATCACGCACATGCCTGCGGCGACAGCGGACAATAGGAAGAAAACAGGTAGAAGTGGGGAGTACCACAGCGGGTAGAGCTTTCCCGGTACAATCAGGTAAAGGGAACCAAGCGATGATTGGTGCATGGTGGAGAGGATCACACCTGCAATAACAACTGGAATAGTGATTGTTTTGACCAGTCTCAACAGTGTGGTTAATCCAAGCCGTTCAAGCACAACCGGACTGATTTCAATGGCAAGTACGGTTGAGTAAAGTATCACGCACCAGGTCACCTCGAACATGATGGAATGTTTTTGCCACATGATCAAAGGATGCCACCAGCTCAGTGGACGGCCGATGTCAATAAAGAGCGCCACGGCGACCAGAATGTAACCTAGAAATGCCGTAAGGACGGTTGGTCTCAGGATGGGTCTGAAGCGATCAATGCGAAAGATATGTACCGTGGCAGCAATAACAAAACCGCCGGCTGCCAGGGCAACACCAGCGAACACGTCTGCGCCGATCCAGATCCCCCAGGGGGCAGCATCGTTCATTCCTGTTACCGGACCGAGACCTTCGGCGAACCGCCGGATTAGCGTCCAGAGGGCCGCAGCCCAGATACAAAGAACGGTGATGGCTGTGATTGGACGCAGGAAACGCGGTCTCTTGTCATACACCAAACATACGGCCGCCCAGATCAAAATAGCCACGCATACGAGTATAAAAATCCAACCGTTCATTCGGGTTTCTCCCGCCTGTTAAGACTCCAGGCCAGTGTTCCGAAGAGACCGGCCATTGCTGCGGCCACGATGGGTATCTTGGAGAGCACATCCCAGGTAAGAGGTGGCATCGGTGCCGTCTCCAGATCGGATTTGAATCCCAGGTTTTCAAAAGGCACATCAGACATATAGAGCCAGGCAGTTCCGCCGGCCTCTTTCTCGCCATAGATATGGTTAATGTATCGTTCCGGGTGTGAATCGATCCGGGCTTTCGCCTCGAACAGCAGGGTATTACGCCGACCAAATTTCAGTGCGCCGGTTGGACAGGACTCAACGCAGGCAGGTATTCGCCCTTCCGCGAGCCGTTCGCGAGTACACATCTGACATTTTCCAATGACCGGTGACATACCACCTTCCCATTCGAACTTGGGGATATCAAACGGACAGGCCATTATGCAGTAGCGGCAACCGATGCAGCGGTCCGCGTTGTAGAGGATTGGTCCGAGCTCGGATTTGGTCAGTGCCCCGACCAGGCATACCGATACACAGGTGGGTTCCAGGCACTGCATACACTGGCTTTTAACATTGCGGGTGACTTCGATGCCGTCAGCGTTGCTGCCGGTCGCCGGGTTGACGACGGTCCACTGATCAAAGCGTAATTCCTGCCGATCCCACGTGTCGGGAAAACCCTCGGATAAATCGGTGTTGTTTGGCAGGTCGTTGGCGGTTTTGCATGCCCGCATACATGAGCGGCAACCGATGCATCGTGTCACATCAACCAGTACGGAAGGGGTGTCCGCGAAAGCAGTCTCACCTATGTGTGCTTCAAGGCTGGACGGTGAAATGACTGACAGGCCTGTTCCGCCTATCAGCCCTTGCAGGAACCGTCTGCGGTCAATCGCATTCTTGTCTATCGTTTGCTGGACTTTGTTCATTGGCTTCTCTTCTTTTCGAAAACATACCAGCCAAACATCCAGCCGAGCAGTAATCCAACCACCAGGCCCAGAACCACAGCGGTCCATAACTTTTTGCGGGCGCTGTCGAGCATCCAGGTCAACGTCGTTACTTCTTCATACAGTTCCACAGCGCCCTTGCCACCGGTGAGGTATTCGCCCTGGGTCGCCTCTATTAACTGTTCGCGCATTTCGGACAACTGGGCACTGCTATGTACCATGTCCGCGTGGCAGCGGCCACAGACCTCAGCGCCAACGAAAAGTGTATGGCCGGCCGCGCCGGCACCCTCAATGACATTATCGGGCGCGGCGGTTACCGGCATATGACAAGTGTTGCAATGCAGGCCTTCCTGTTGGTGTGTTGCGTGTGCGAAATCCTCAAGACGCTTGGAGTGGCATGCACCGCAGAGTTCGTCACCACCGTTTGCGCGCAAGGACTGGGCATGGACCCCATGACAGTCAAAGCAACGGATGCCGTTCTGGCCATGCCGGCTCATCTGCCATTCCTGATAGCTTCTCTTGTGGCAGTCCCGGCAAACTTCCGAGGTGATTGGCAGGGGCATTTCAGCGTCTTTTTTATTATGTCCTTTGCTCATAACGCCATGGCAGGACTCACAGGTGACACCGGGGTGCGAGACGGTTTCAGCCTGTGTATCTGCGCCGGTGGCATGGCAAACAAGGCAGTAAAATTCACTTCCCAATTCTTTCCAGATTTCCTGAAAACCATTGGAAAAAGCCAAAGCATGAGGTGAGTCCTTCCATTGGGTATACTCATCCTTGTGGCAACCACGACATTTTCCGGGTCCTGCAAAATCGGCTGCCTGGGTAACAGAAAAAAACACAAACAGGGCCACGAACAAAAGAGCTTTCTTCACCGTTATGATCATCATCATATCCTTTCAGGAGGCCCGCCTGGCGGCGGATTTATCTGATAACTTATCTGCAGCATACTCTCGCGTATGGGAGGGGGAATTGACCTAAGTCAATTAAACAATGAAGCTGTCAATTATATTGTGTTACTGGTTAAAGCAAGAGTTGGTTGAATATGAGAAGTTGTAAAAAGGTCTTTTGAGCAGGCTACGTTTTAACGTCTGATGACAATGCCTGTACTCCCCAAACAATCAACAAAATGAGTGGGAAAAATGCTCTGTCACCTGCGTCTTATCTGAGGTTTTATAAACTCAGCCACTGCAAATCGCTTGCCGGGTTAGACGGTAATATCCGGTACAACCATCCTCTGAAATAGGGATCTCTCTCGACCAGCGAAGGGTTAGATTGTGCACCTGCATTGACCTCAAGAACTCTCCCGCTCAACGGGCACATAATGCTGTGTTTTGAGCCATCCGGGGATATCGCTTCCGCACAGGGGATTCCCTGTAAAAGGTCTTCACCTGGCAGCGACAACTCAAATGACTTTATACCCTCCGCTGCCCTCAGGAATAGGTCGCTTACCCCGATTATTGCGGTCCCCTTGTCCTCCATCAATGCCCAGCTGGCGTATCCCAGCCGGTGGTAATTTGCGGGGCAGGGAACATAGCTCATGGCGCCGCTTCTCGGGAGACTGGCCGACTCGGCCTCATTCAGGAGCATACCGCAGCGCAGACTGCGCCTGATCACCGTGAGTAGTTCATCGGCGGTGAACGGTTTCGGAATATAGTCCACGGCACCAGTTGAGGTCAGGCTTTTAACCGCGTTCTCCACGGTGGAATATCCGGTCATCATCACCACCGGTGTATGAATGCCTCTTTTGGAAAGTTCTTCGAGAAACTGGAAGCCATTCAGTTCGGGCATCATGATGTCGCAAAGCACCAGGCGAAATTCACCCTCATCCAGACAATGCAGCGCTTCATTTGCGTGATTTGCGGCGGTGGCGGTCATGCCTTCGGCGGCGCATACCTTCACTACGACCCGGGTGACCATGGGTTCGTCGTCGATGACAAGTATGTCCTGTATCTGCTTCATGGTCCGACCGGAATCCGTATGATGAAAGTTGTACCGACGCCTAGCTTGCTTTTCACCAAGATCGTGCCGTTATGATTGTCGACGATCCCCCATGTTACGGCCAAACCCAGCCCCGTTCCCTTTTGGCCCTTGGTTGTTGAAAACGGCTCGAAAAGCTTTGGCAACTGCTCTTCCGGAATACCACAGCCATCGTCCGTCACCCTGACTTCGACGTATTCATCGTTCCAGGAGGAGTCGACCTGTTCCCAGCGGTGCCATCCGCATCCTTCTTTCAAACAACCCTGAACCAGCCCCTTCAAGGGCACTTCAAAGGCGTAGATCGGAGAACCACAATCCGGGCAGAACTCGCCGTCGGCAATAAGAGAAGCAGAGCAATCCGGGCACATCAGTTGGACCTCCTTATCGAAGTTGGGCATACCATTGAGCTTGTGCGCGTTTGAGCCGTACATCGGGCTGAGATAGATGAGACCGGTCTCCTTCTTCTTTTTGTAGCGCATGCTGATCGCAGGTTTTCCATCGATCTGAATTTTCCTGTCGACGAGGTCATGCCGCTTGCGGCACAGCGCACGTTTGATCTGGAGGGTTCCCGCGGGGCCAAGGCTTATCGCCCTGCTTGTGATATTAATGGTGCCACCATCTTCCCCGATAGCGTCCGAAGCGTTAACCATGAGGTTGATAAAAACCTGTTGAATTTGGTTGGCGTCTACTGTCACATTGGGAAGCTTGTCGTCCAGGTCGGTGACCAGTTCCACCTGTCCCATGGAGAGTTGGTTCTCGACCACGGTCGCAGCGCGATGAATGATCTGGTTGATATCAGCCTTGCGTTTCTTGGGAACGGTCTGGCGGGCAAAATCCAGCAGGCTCTTCACGATCTCACGGCAGCGGATGGTTTCGGACACGATGACCTGCAGGTCTTCACGCATCTCGGCCTGGCCCTGCGAACGCTTCAACAGGAAGCTGCTGTTGGTGAGAACGGCCGTCAGTGGATTATTGATCTCGTGCGCCACTCCGGCGGCCAATCTCCCCATGGAGGCGAGCTTATCCGACTGGAACAGCTGTAGACGTGCTTCTGCCAGGTTATCGGTCATACTGTTGAAAGACCTGGCCAACATCCCCAACTCGTCTTCTCTTTTCACCTTGACCCGGTAGCCGAGATTTCCGCCGGCTATCTGCCTCGTAGCCGTGAGGAGATCCTGGACTGGACGGTCGATCCACCATCGGACCAGGAAGCCGATGATCACACTCAGAATAATGATGGCACTTACGGCGAAGACGATGATCGCTAGCTGGCTGCGGCGGATATTCTGGTCAACTTTGGTGAGAGGCATGGTGATATCCAGCACTCCGAGCACGGTCTGCGATTCGGGGTGCATGTGACAGGCTGCTGTCCAGCATGATGGTTCATTGTAAATCGGGTTGATGATACCCAGCTGCCGCGGTGAGTCTGGATCGGTGCGGAAGAATCGCATGTGCTCCTGCTTCTGCAGGAGTTTCACGGGTTTGCCCGTCAAGTGGCAACGAAAACAAGTTGCTGCTTTTATATCGACCATTTTCCCGATCTCGGCCGAGTCCGACGAATAGATGACCTCTCCCGCCTTATTGAACACGCGGATGCCGTTAATGGTTCCTTGTTTGCCTATGCGGTGGACGTCATCCTGGATACGCTTTCGATCGTTGTGCAGCATGTCGTACCCCATGTCCGCTTTGAGGTGTTCGCTGTACAGATGCGCAGCACGTTCTACTTCCGTGAGCAGGCTCCTGTTTTCGGATTGGATACTGAAGTATGCAAAAATGGCGATCACTACAAGGATCGTCAGCGCTACCCCGAAGGTCAGCTTTAGGCCTATTTTGCTATTGAGCACAGATCACACCTTATGGCACCTATCGATGCGAGTCTTTGCGCTTTTTCGCCGGTGACGAAAGATATCGGATTAAATAAACGAACAGCCCCCAAAAACACAATAAGAGCAGGTACTCGAGACCTTTCGTCTCAAAGATATTCACATAGGTAAATGAATCCATTTCAATTCCTTGTTCTCTCAGTCGCCAATTGCACCAGCATTCATACAGGTGCACAAGCGGGTTAGTGCTAATGCTTCGAGCTTAACACTGGCATGCGGGTGACAAACCAGCGGAATACCCAAAGTTCAGCAAATATCACCATCAGTGTTACTACAATTTCCTGCCATGATGGAAAGTAACGTACATCCGCATACCAGTTAAAAGCGAAAACGGAAACATTGAGCCGATTGAGCACAATGCCAAGCAATGCCATAACAGCTGCTACTTTTATGATATTTAAACTTCTGTGCTTGAAGCCAAAAGCAAACATCAATGCCGGAACCAATACGAAGCCAATCACTTCCAGCAGATACCAGTAACCCCATCCATCGTTAATCATTGCCCATTGCTTGTCATGAATGAAAAGCAGTGCTTTAAAAAAGTAATAGACAAACATGACAATGGCTGCGCCTTTTGCCAACCCAAAAATCATCTCGTCAAAAGAATGATGGCTTTTTGGTTCGATGAGTTTTCTAAAAACTTTATGGCTTATGGTTCCCTCGACGATGATCATGGCCAATCCTGCATAAATGCTCGAGACAAAAAACAGGATTGGAATGAACGATGACCACCACAGTGGATGAATTTTGGGTTTGGCCATCAGGAACAACGCCCCGAGTCCGGATTGGTGCAATATCGATAATGTAATCCCCAGGACAACGGTAACGAGGGTCAGGCTCTTGAGGAATTTGCGTGCCTTTTCCAAATGCAGCCATTCCGCAATGACCGGGGAGAACTCGATGAATTCTGCAACCATGTAAAGCAGGAAATGCCAGCAAATCAGAAACAGAACGGAACTGAACCCGAAGGAGTTGCCGATGTATGGGTTCGGGGCGTTCCACGGGCGCCCGAGATCGATTAGCAGGGCGCCACCATAGAAAGAATAGGCCAGCAAGCCGTTCAAAACAGTGGCACGAACAATGGACTGGTACTTTTCCACTTTCATGACATAGACCACGAAAGTGATGACATAGGCACCACCGGCCAGGGCAACGCCGGTTACGACGTCAAACCCCATCCAAAGGCCCCAGGGCATATCATTCGACAGGTTGGTTACCGATCCCAACCCGTAGATAAAGCGGTAAACCACGATAACCAAACCGGTCAAGATCACCGGGATGGAGATAAGATTAAACGGCGTCAGCCATGGCCCGCGTGGTTTCAACTCCTGGATCAGAAATCGAAAAAACTCACCAAATGTTCCAATTGGAGCGACACTATTATTCATCATCTGCCCCCTCGAAATCAGAACTGAACTCTCCCTCTATCGTTGGCTTGTCGTTGTCCGCAAGCGCATTGAGTCCCAGTAAAAAAGCCGGCATACCGAAGAGAATCATGGGGACGGCATAGAGGAATTCTTTTGTGTACTCCGGATAGGGGCTTTTACCAAGGTCTGTTCTGAACCCGATTTGTTCAAATGGCACCGCTGATAAATATATATACCCTGTACCACCGACTTCGTGCTCACCGTAGATATGGTGTACGTATTTGTCAGGGTGGCTGTAAATACGATGCCTGGCAACTTCAAGATTTTTCAGACGGGAACCAAACATGAGCGCATCTGTAGGACAGGCTTCGACACAGGCGGGTTTCTGTCCTTCCTCGAGGCGCTCGAAGCACATGGTGCATTTCTGCAGTTTCGGATTCCATTCGTCGAACTCAAATTTTGGCATATCAAATGGACAGGAAACCATGCAGAAGCGGCAACCGATACACTTGTTTCCCCTCCAAATGACCGGTCCGCCCTTCATTTGCTTCATTGCCTCCGTGGGGCAGGCGGTTGCACAGGCGGCCTGGTAGCAATGCATGCATTGTGTTTTGACAAATACATCGCCCTTTTCTGTTTCGTACTTATTGACCACCGTCCATTGCTTGTCACTTGTTTTCCGGCGCTTTTCAAGCGCACCGTCATTGACCACGTCAGGAACAAAATTATCGTGTTCTTCAGAACATGCCACCTCGCATCCCCGGCAGCCTATACAGCGCGTCGTGTCTACCAAAATGCCCACGAACTCCCCTGGATCTTGCTGTTCCTGGGCGCGCGCTTTATTACTTGTAAGGGCGGTACCACCGACGACAAGTGATGTTTTTAAGAAACCTCGTCTGTCCATTATGTCTCCTTAACCCTGATGGGTTCTGTAACCCTTTCAGAGGTTCAGTATTTTCAAGATTTACTCTGCTTTTTCTTCCTTCACATGACATCCAGGACACCCTTTACTTGCTTTAACACCAGTGCCGGACTCATGGCAAGTCCAGCAACTTTTATGGGTGACGACTTTAGAGCTGAGTGTCTCGTCAGTAATATTATTTAGGCTTTCATGATGACATTCGGAACACTTATAGTAAGTTTTATCTGTCTGTTGGTTTGGATCGTGGCACAGCTGGCAATTGATCCAGGAAGACTCCAGGTAGTCTGGATGAGGGGTCTCCAGTTTCACCGCAGAAATTTGATGGTGGCATTTGACACACTCTAGTTCTAGGTCTTCAATATGCAATTTGTGCGGGAAAAGAACATTCCCTACCGATGAGTTGAAAGTCACGACATCCGGCATTTCTGGATTGGCCGGGAAAGCGGCGGTTTGTTCCTCTTCCCCTTCCGGAATCGGATGAGCAATTTCAGACCAGCGATTTTCGAAATCGAACGGTTTAAAAGTGGGGCTTGTCTCGTTGTGGCAACGGATGCAGGCCTCAGCAGTCCTTTCCATCACCAGCCCGGCTGCCCTTGCCGCTTCCGGATCCTTCATGATTTTCCCCGGCTTGTAATCGGAACCGGGTCCGTGACAGGATTCACAGCCCACACCCTCATTATCGACATATTTTGCCTTTGCACTAATAGCGACACCGGCGCCCAGGAATGCCCGGGTAGTGTGGCATTTCAGGCAGGCATCTTCGGCTTGTGGGTTTCCAAGCCCATTGTCGGCGGCAATCTTTTTGGCCTCATCCGACGCCAGGGTCTCGAAGGCTCCGGCATGAGCGGATTCAGTCCAGATTTTCCACTGGTCACCGGTTTTGGCCTTGTGGCAGGATTTGCATTTGGGTGCGCCGATGATCTCATGATCGGCATTAGCAAGCTGCGAATAACTGAAAAGAGTCGTAGCGAAAAAAAACAAGCATCCCATGGAACTATAAAATTTAAGCATGATGCCTCACTCAATTTGCATTAAGGATAGAATTGGTTTTTATCCAAATTGATCAACGCTGCAGAAATGGTTCTGAAAACCCAATCAGGAGTTTTGTGTATTCCTTGTTTCTGCCTTTCTCGCCGTCCTCGGTTTCATTCGATTCGTACTGGGAAATATTTTCGATAAATTTGTCAGCAAGCACCTGGTATCTGTCTATTTCACCTTGATACCAATTAACTGAGTCACGCCCGATGCTAAGACCTGGTAATTCCTCAGCAAGATTTGACGGTTCAATTCCGCACATCCAGCTCAGCTCAAACGGTTTGATTGCCAGCCATTCAGGGTGTTCAGCATGTTCCGAATTAACAGAAGCGATTTTTCCACTGAGGGGTGAAGGTATTTCCAGTTGAAAGTCACCGTACTGAATCGAAAACAGGGTTTTCCCTTTTTCAATCGTTTGCCCGGCTTCGGGTAAATTTACATGATCGATTCTCTCAAAGATTTTTCTAATGAGATCGTCCGGCCCGATACGAACCATACCGTTCAATTCGATCTTTGCCCACGCATGTTGAGGGGATATGAATACCCCGGCCGGAACATTTAATTCGTATTTGGATTTGGATTCATGCGTGCCGGGTTTGATCAAACGGATCTTGTGACGCATTTGTTTTTCAAGATTATCCTGTCGCTTGATCACTGCAGTTTTCAGAAAATCAAGTAACTCATCTTCAGTGAACGGCTTTTCAACATAGGCCATCGCACCGAGCTTGACGGTCTCCACCGCGGTTTCTATTGATGCATAACCGGTGATGACGATGATGTCGATATCGGGGCGCAGGTGTTTTGCGGCCTTGGTTAACTCGACCCCGTCCATTTCCGGCATTTTCAGGTCGGTGAAGATAAAATCGTAATCATTCTTGCGAATGAGCCCTAAAGCCTCGGATCCCCTTTCCACCGTGTCAATGCTATAACCTGCTAAAACAAGTATTTTTCGAAAACTGCTCAAGATGATCTCTTCATCATCCACGGCCAGTATCCGGGCTTTTGGATTGTCCAGTTCCACCCGCTTCAGAGAAGGTGATTCTTCGCTTACATCAAGCTTCAGGCCGACGTCCAGAGCGAGTTCTCTTTCCTTTTGCAAGCGTGTTTCATTCATTCTTCTCAGGAGTGTGCGAAGTAGAAAATCAACCACGATAAAAGCTACGATTGTGGTAATTACGATTAAGGCAACAATCATCTTACTGTTCCTCTGAAATGACAAAAACGGCGGGGCAGACCGTGACAGGTCGGCCCGAAGTTTGAAGCTGGAGATGAGCTAAGGGAGGCAGAAAAATTTACAAGCGGTAGCCTTCCGGTTCTGCCAGAAATCCCGGGGTAAATAGCGGTGAGAGGGCTGTCTGTGCCAGACGTCGTCTCATCGTGAAAGATTGCCAAAGCAACCAAGATAATCACCTTCCCTGTCTGTGTTGGGAAACCCGATTTTCAATGAGCAGTTCTTATAATTTGAAACGAAGATTACGCTACCGATGGAGGTCGCGTGATGATCTGGGTCAACAAAAAGGTCGATTTACTGACCAATCGGTCAGTGCGCTGAGTGTTAAATTTACTTTCTTTTTAAATAACTGATTGTAATAAGTTAATTTCGAAACTTACAACGAGGGGTACAAGACTTTGAATAGCGCCCGCTTAACGGATTTCAACGACTCGAAAACCAAAGGGCAGGATAGCGAGGCGGGTCATTTTCAGGTGCTGTGCTGCGAATGGCAATCCGATAATCGTGATGGCGAAAAAAGCCGCCAGGAACAGATGCATCAATGCCAGTTCAAGACCCGGCAGAATGATCCAGATGACATTCATGATGATGGAAATAGCACCGCCGGGTGGCTCCGTTTCGCGAATTTCGTGACCGAAAGGTGCCATACCCAGTATGGATAGCTTGAAGCACTGAATCCCGAAAGGAATACCAATAATTGTGATACATAACAGGATGCCCCCCAGGATATAAGCGAGGGAGACAAGAAACCCGCCGAAGATAAACCAGAGGACATTGAGTAGAAGTGACATAAGCGGATTATAGATCACCAACTGGTGGTTCGTGTATTTCTCCCAGCAATACGGGATGATTGGCGCCTGTAATGTGCGTGGTGTCCTGGGTGTGTCCATTGAGTCTTTCACGTGCTAACCATGCGAATAATAAGCCCTCTACCCAATCAGGGTCCGCCCCATACCTGGCCGTTGATTCAACCACCACCTCCGGTAATGCTGCCGCCATTCTTCGCATCAGAAAGACATTGTGCGCGCCACCACCGCATACCAGTAGCCGATCAGGCAGGTCTGCATCAGCGAGGCTGTGGGCAGTGCTCTGTGCGCACAACTCTGCCAAAGTGGTTTGAGTATCAACTGCGGTTGGTGGTGTCGGGCCCAGCATTCTGTCCAGCCAGGCCATGCTGAAGTACTCCAGGCCGGTACTTTTGGGCGGTGGCAGCCTGAAGTAGGGGTCTGCCAGCATACGGTTCAGTAGTTCGGTATCAACTTCACCTTTTCTGGCCCAGCGGCCACCATCATCGTAGTCTTTTTGCATTTGACGCTTGATCCAGCCATCCATCAGGCAATTACCCGGGCCGCAGTCATAGCCGGTTACTTCACCTGTGGTTGGCAAAATGGTCAGGTTGGCAATACCGCCAAGATTCAGAATAGCGCGATTTTCCATGTCGCTGTGAAACAGACGCCGGTGTAGCAAGGGTGCCAGCGGTGCACCCTGGCCACCTGCCATTACATCAGCGCTGCGAAAATTATTGACCACCGTCGTGCCCGTATTCCTGGTGATTAAATCGCCTCTTCCGAGCTGGATGGTCATTGGGTTTTCACCCCGGGGCTGGTGCCAGACATTTTGACCATGTGAACCAATGGCCCTTACGTCGCGCATTTCCAGACCCGTCTCACCCACCAGGTTTTGCGCGACACGTGCAAAGAAGTAGGCGAGGTTTTCATCCAGCAGGGCTGCCATCTCCTGCGTTGGCGGGCCACCGGTTTCAAGTAGCTGATCAAGTGTCAGCTTGATCGCGGTCGGGTAGGGCGTGCACAGGGTGTGCAATATATTCATTGAGCCATTGCTGAAACTGACCAGCACTGCATCCACGCCGTCACGGCTGGTGCCGGATAACATTCCGATAATGAGTTCGTTGTTCATGGGCTGCTCGCGGTCGTTGCGTACATGGATGCCGATTCAAGCCGGCTCAGCTGCGACAAAACAGGTGCTGCTTTTTGCTGGAAATCAAGCAGCTGCACTTTGCCAAGCGGGTCTGCTTTCGGCAATGCGACCGTGCGTGGATTGCGATGAACACCGTTTAGCAAAAATTCATAGTGCAGGTGTGGCGCCTGTGCCAAGCCCGTGGCGCCAACGTAGCCTATGACCTGACCCTGTTTCACACGCTGGCCTTTTTTTACGGTTCGCTTGGTGAAATGCAGGTATTTCGTGACGATGCTGTTGGCGTGCTGGATAAACACGTGGTGGCCATTATATTTACTATAGTTCGAGCGAATGACCTTGCCGTCACCTGCTGCATAGACGGGGGTTCCTTTGGGTGCTTTGTAATCGATACCGTTGTGGGCTTTGACGCGTTTCAGTATGGGGTGAAAACGCTTCGGGTTGAAACTGGAACTGATGTAGGCAAAGTTCAGCGGCGCACGTAGAAACGCTTTACGCATATTGCGTCCATCGGGTGCAAAGTACTGGGCCTGCCCGTCAATGTCATAACGTAAGGCCTGGAATTTTTCACCCTGGTTAATAAAGGTCGCACCGACTATTTCGCCATCACGCAGGAAGCTGCCATCCCTGTAAACTTTTTCATAAAGCAGGAAAAACCGGTCACCCTCGCGGATATCGAGCACAAAATCGATATCCCATCCAAACAGATTTGCCAGTTTCATTACCATGCCATCGCTAAGACCGGCCAGCTTGCCGGCCAGGAACAGGGAGGATGTGATGGTGCCATTGGTTTCGGTAATTTCAGTGATCATGTCACGTGCTTCAAAACTGGCCACGGCTTTCTGCGCATCGTGATCGACGATCAGGTAGCGATCCTCATCAATGGCATAACGCATACGTTTGAGTGAGCCATCCCCATGACGCTGGAATTCGAACAGGTCACCCGGGCGAATATTCTTCAGTTGTTTGGTTTCACTGTTAATGGTCATGATTGTGTGCAGGGTGTTTGCGCCGAAACCCTGCTGGCGGAAAATGCCATCCAGCGATTGTCCCGAACGTACGGTGACGGGTTCCCATGTTACGGCTTCAGGAATCATACCCGGACTCGCCTCGGTGTCAGAACCCAGGTTTAAGTCGCCGGGGACAAGAACCAGTATGTCCTGCCGTTCGGGCAGACTGAGGCTGACCACCTTACTGCTGATGTCAGCATCCTCTGTTCCGGTCTTCAGTCCACCCAAGGCTAGACCGAAGACTATGAGTGTCAGGGCAAACAGAAATAGCTTGGTTCGGGTTATCTTCAGATGAAACTGCGACAATATTCCGGTCAGCACGGAAAGGATATTCTTATTTTGCATGCTGCATATTGACCATCTTCTGAGCCACGGGTTCCGGCAGCACTAAAGATACCACACAGGACGGAATCCGGAGTGTGAATTTGTCGTTCCATGGTGCATTATGAACGCGTTTGGGGTAGAGGCTGGCCCGACAAGGCAATACAATGCCACTTCTTTCTTTCACGGTATGAACACAGGCAGAAAACGGACAGATATATGACGGATGTAAAACAGGCCCTCGAGTTAATCTCACGGGGTACGGATGAGATCATCAAGGTCGAAGACCTGCAAAAGAAGCTGGAATCGGGGAAGACCCTGCGCATCAAGGTGGGTTTTGATCCAACAGCGCCCGATTTACATATTGGTCATACCGTGATTATCAACAAAATGCGCCAGTTTCAGGATTTGGGACACGAGGTTACATTCCTGATTGGTGACTTCACCGGTATGATCGGCGACCCGACGGGGAAAAATGTAACCCGCAAACCGCTTACAAAAGAAGAAGTCAAAGAAAATGCAGAAACCTACGCGACGCAGGTATTCAAGGTTCTTGATCGCGAAAAGACCAAAATTCGATTCAATTCGGAATGGATGAACAAACTTGGGTCGGAAGGTATGATCCGCCTGGCAGCAAAATACACGCTGGCCCGTATGTTGGAGCGGGATGATTTCGAGAATCGTTACCGTAGTGGCCAGCCGATTGGCATGCACGAACTGCTTTACCCGCTGGCACAGGGCTACGATTCGGTGATGTTGGAAACCGACGTTGAAATGGGTGGCACAGACCAGAAGTTCAATTTACTGGTCGGGCGGCACCTGCAACAGCACTATGGTCAGGAGCCACAGGTGATTATTACGCTGCCATTGCTGGAAGGTCTCGATGGTGTGCAGAAAATGTCCAAGTCGCTGAATAACTACGTCGGTATTACCGAGGCACCTGATGACATGTTCGGCAAGCTAATGTCGATATCTGATGACATGATGTGGCGCTATTTTGACCTGTTGAGTTTCAAGGGCAATGACGAGTTGGCCGCACTGAAGCAACGGGTTGCAGACGGCGAAAACCCCAGGGACATCAAGTTCCTTCTGTGCGAGGAGATTGTCGAACGTTTTCATGACCGCAAAGCAGCGGATAAGGCACGTGAGACGTTTATTGCCCGCTTCAGTGCTGGAGCGATGCCTGACGATATTCCCGAGAGGGCACTGGAAGCCGGTGAACAGGGTATCGGTATTGCCAATGCACTGACGCAATGTGGTCTGACCTCCAGTAATTCGGAAGCATTTCGAATGATTAAGCAGGGCGGCGTACGTATAGACGGTGAGAAAGTCAGTGACCGGTCCCTTCATCTTCAAGCCGGTTTCGAAGGCATCCTGCAGGTGGGCAAACTCAAGTTTTGCAAAGCAAATGTCAAATAAGCTGCCATTGACCCCCACCGAGTTGCTCGAACTGCGCAATCGTCTGGATGAAATTGACAGCGGCATCGTAGACCTGATTGCCGAGCGCCAGGCGGTGGTGACCACGATTGGTGATCACAAGCTGAAAACCGGTCTGCCATTGCGCCACTATGAACGCGAGCGTGAAGTCATTGATCGTGGCGTAGAACGCGCAGAAAATCTCGGCCTTTCTGGTTCGGTCGCGCGCGACATACTGCAAACACTGATCCATCACTCCCTGGGAAAACAGGAAACACACAAACTGGTCCAGTCCGGGCATGGCGTTGGACGGCGTGCACTGGTTATCGGTGGTCTTGGACGTATGGGTGAATGGATGTCCCGTTACCTGGATATGGTCGGTTACCGGGTGGATGTGGCCGACCTGGTTGAACGGGATACTCCCTTTAACCGCGTGAACGATTGGCAGGCAGTGGTTAATGAATATGACCTTATCGTTGTTGCCGTGCCCTTGAGACCGAGCAATGACATTTTGCTCAAACTGGCGAAACTGAAGCCGGATTGTCTTGTATTTGATATCGGATCATTAAAAAGCCCGATGCGCGAAGGTCTTGAGGCCTTGCGTGAAAGCGGTTGCCGCGTGTGTTCGGTGCATCCGATGTTTGGTCCTAACGAGATCGGTTTGTCGGGGCGCCACATCCTGTTTGTTAATATGGGTAACCAGCAGGCCATTGAAGAGGCCCGTGCATTATTCGCACATACTGCCGCCGACTGTGTTGAATTGAGCCTGGAAGAGCATGATGAGGTGATGGCCTGGGTGCTGGGGCTTTCACACCTGGTCAATATCGCATTTGCGGGTGCACTGGCTCAAAGTGGTGAGAAAGTGCCATTACTTAAACAAATTTCCAGTTCAACATTCAATGCACAGTTAAATGTTGCAACGCAGGTTGTTTCAGAGAACCCCCATTTGTATTACGAAATTCAGCAGGGAAATGTGAATACCGAAGAGGTCAACAGGCAGTTTCAGAAAGTGCTTGATGAACTCATGTTATCGGTAAGCAAACACGATGAAGCAATATTTACACACCATATGCAGGCCGCAAGACAGCGGCTGGCAGATGTTAAGAACAAGACTGAAATCGGCCAATTGTGAAACAGCTTTCCGATATTGACTGGGGTAACTGGCAGCCCAAAGACCCCGCTACCCTGGTGTTTGTTATCCAGGATGGAAAAATATTGCTGATTGATAAAAAGACCGGCTTTGGAAAAGGCAAGGTCAATGGCCCCGGTGGCAAGCTTGAGAAGGGAGAAAGCCCGGAAGCCTGCGCGGTGCGGGAATGTCAGGAAGAATTGAGGATTACAGTTTCGAACCTCCGGTTTTGCGGTCAGCACCGTTTTCAGTTTGTCGATGGTTACTCACTGCTTGTGTGGGTTTACAGCAGTGAAGAGTTTGAAGGCATTCCCACTGAAACGGTCGAGGCCAGACCACTCTGGTTTCCGCTGGATGGGATTCCTTATGAACGGATGTGGGAAGATGACCATCTGTGGTTACCCATGGTATTGGCTGGCCAGCGATTCCAGGGCCGGTGGTTGTTTGATGGTGATACGATGCTCGATTACGAGTTATTGTCCGAAAACTGAATAAAACAAGCTGCAGTATAAAACGCGACCAGAATTTATCAGGAGTAGATTTACAATGAAAATAACAACAAGGTGTTTGCCATTTTTGTGCATTGCTTTGGGTTTGCCACTAATGACGACACAGACGATTGCGAATGAACCATCAGTTGAAGAGCAAGCCTCGCAAATCAGCCATAAATACCTGCTGACTGACACCCATATTGATGTGCCCTATCGTTTGCATTCCGGTTGGGTCGACGTTACGGAGTCGGCGCCTGATGGACAGTTTGATTATCCACGCGCCATGCAGGGTGGATTGAACCTGCCATTCATGTCCATTTACACACCGGCGGAGATGGAGAAAGACGGAGGCAGTTTTGAACTCGCCAATCAGCTTATCGATTCGGTGGAAGCCATTGCCGCGAGGGCACCGGATAAGTTCATGCTGGTGTACTCGGTGGCCGATGCAAAAAAGGCCATGCAAAGTGGCCGTATCGGGCTGGCCATGGGCATGGAGAACGGTTCGCCTATTGATCATAAAATTGAAAACGTTCAGTTTTTTGCAGATCGCGGCATCCGTTACATTACTCTCACACACGGTTTGAGCAACCAGATTTGCGATTCATCCTATGACGAAAACCGTCCCTGGGGTGGTATGAGCCCGTTTGGCATAGAAGTGGTCACCGAGATGAACCGTGTTGGCATCATGGTGGATATTTCCCATGTATCAGATGATGCCTTCTGGCAGACCCTGGAGGTGACAAAAGTGCCGGTGATCGCATCACATTCATCTGCGCGAAAACTCACACCTGATTTCGAACGCAATATGAGTGACGAAATGATCGTCGCGCTGGCAAAGAACGGCGGTGTCATCCAAATTAACTGGGGTTCGGGTTTTCTGACAGCAGATGCCAATGCATATTCAACAAAAATGTGGGCAGAACGGACAGCCTGGTTAGAAGAGCACGGTTTTGAAGAGGACGGGGAAGAGGCAAATCAATATAGCAAGGACCACCGTGCCAATCAGCCCTATCCCTATGCCACGATGGCGCAGGTCGTGGAACACTTTGACCATATCATTAAGCTCGTGGGTGTTGACCACGTCGGCATCGGCTCTGATTTTGATGGTGTGGGTGACAGTTTGCCCATCGGTCTGAAAGATGTCGCGGACTACCCGAACCTGGTCGCCGAGTTCCTGCGCCGGGGGTATTCAGAAAGTGATATCGCCAAGATACTGGGTGGCAACCTGTTGCGGGTCTGGGGCGAGGTTGAGGCCTACGCGCAAAAGAGTGAGACTTGATGCGCACAAAGATACTGACGGGGACGTGTTTAAAGGGCCGGTAATCCCCCGGCGATTGATGGATGATGTTGAGGCTATTCAGGCAAAAATTTCAGGAACCGGACAAGGTGAGACCAAATACTGGTCGAGAGGGTGCCCTGCGGTATGAGCTTTACATTTAAAATTCTGACCGGTTTGTTTCTTGGTGTTTTCACCGGGCTGTTCCTGGGTGAAATGGCCGCACCTTTTTCAGTAGCCGGGGAGATCTTCATCGGGCTGTTGCAGATGACCGTGCTGCCATACATAGTGGTGTCGCTGATCAGCAACCTCGGCGGTGTGTCATGGGCGGAACGGCGAAGCACCCTGGTTTCGGGCATCGCCGTATTGGGTGTTCTGCTCCTGCTGGGCGTACTTGTACTGGTGGCCATACCACTGGCGTTCCCGGTTGTGAAATCAGCATCATTTTTCAGCAGCAGTCTCATCGAACCGACCAAGGTTTTTAACCTTGTGGAGTTATATATTCCGGCCAATCCATTTGCATCCCTGGCCAATAACGTCGTGCCTGCTGCTGTCCTGTTCAGTATTTTGCTGGGTATTGGGGTCGGAAGGATTCCGGGCAAGGAAGGGCTGCTGCAAGGTCTGGATGTCATCGCTGACGGTCTGAATGTGATCAATAAAATGATCATCAAGTTAACTCCCGTTGGTGTATTTGCAATTGCCGCCGGAACTGCAGGCACCATTTCACTCACCGAAGTGGACAAACTGCAGGCCTTCCTGATCACTTATACCTTAATCGTAGTGGCCATGACTTTTGTGGTTCTGCCGATGCTTGTATCTGCCGTCACACCTTTTAAGTATCGCGACCTGTTGTCGATCCCAAGGGATACGTTGATTACCATTTTTGCAACATCAAAAATCATCGTGGTATTGCCCCAGTTGGTGGAGAACGTCAAGGAAATGTTCCGCCGTTACGGCCTCGATAACGATGACACCGACAGCAGCGCTGAAATCCTTCTGCCAATGGCCTATCCGTTTCCCAACCTGGGAACATTCATTATTCTGATGTTCATACCGTTCTCGGTTTGGTACCTCGGCAACAGTCTTGAACCTTCAGAGCACCTTATATTCCTGGGCAGTGCGTTTCTAAGCAGTTTCGTCGCGCCGATTATAGGTATTCCTTTCCTTCTGGACGTGTTGCAAATTCCTGCGGACATGATGGAGTTGTTCGTGATGTCCACCGTATACACCGATCGGATCCGGGTTGTACTGGGTGCGATGCATCTGTTTTGTCTGGCCATCGTTGCCATCTCCATAATGCGAGGTGTTTTCAAGGTCAATGTACGCAAATTGATCGTGGCGGTTATTGTTTCGGTGGTGATGGTATTGGGGTCGCTGTTTGCCGTCAGGTTTTACCTCTCTACAACCATGGATGGGACCTATCGCGGTGATCAGGACCTCGTCGCCATGCGCTGGATGGACCGGCCGGTCCCGGCGCATCAATATGCCGGTGAGTTACCACCCATCGAGTCAAGGGCAGCAGCAGATGGACGTCTTGCCACTATTGAGAGACGTGGCACGGTGCGGGTTGCCTATCTTTCCGACTCCCTGCCTTTTGCTTTTCGTAATCAGAAAGGTGAGGTTGTCGGCTTTGATGTTGAAATGGCCAATCACCTCGCCGGTGATCTCGGGGTGGAACTGGAGATGGTACGTATTGAACGTGACGATATCAGTAAGCTGCTGGAAAGCGGTCAGATCGATATCGTCATGTCCGGCCTGGCAATTACCCCGACCAGGGCGAGAATGTGGGCGTTTGGAGCAGCCCCTATTGATCTGTCGCTTGGATTACTTGTTCGTGATTACCGACGCAAAGAGTTTTCTACTATGGAAAACGTGCGCAAAATGAAAGATTTGAAACTGGGGGTGGTTCAGAATGACGAGGCCTTTGACCGTCGAATATTAATTGCTCTTCCAGAAGCGAGTATTGTCAATATAAAATCCCCCCGTGATTTTCTCAAAGGCGACCAACCGGAACTGGACGCCGTCGTTTACTCGGCCGAAGGCGGCTCCGCCTGGACGCTGATTTATCCGGATTTCAACATAGTTGTACCCCAACCACTCAGTGCCAAAGTACCAATGGGTTACCCATTGCCACCCGAGGATATTGAATGGTCACGGTTTATATCCACCTGGGTTGAACTCGAGAAGAAGAATGGCACCGTCGACCTTTTGTTTGAACACTGGATACGAGGTGGTGGTGCGAAAGACACCGAGCCGCGCTGGTCAATCATCCGTGATGTTCTGCACTGGGTGGAATAGCAGCATATGAAGACATCATTTATCTATAATCAGACATCATGACTGCTTACCTCATTGTTGCATTGACTGCATTTATTGCCGCCGGACTGACCCTGTATTCAGGGTTTGGGCTGGGAACGATTTTACTGCCGGTTTTTGCCTTGTTCTTCCCGACAGAAATGGCCGTGGTCGCCACAGCCCTGGTGCATGGTGCTAATAATGTGTTCAAGGTATCTTTGCTGGGACGTCATGCAGACCGGCAGGTGGTGTTGAAGTTTGGTCTACCGGCGATTGTTGCTGCGGTCTTTGGAGCATTGGCACTCGGGTGGGTTGCACAATCTGATTCAGCATTGACCATTGAAGTAAACGAAACTGCTTTCTCAAAGATCACACCGGTCAAACTGGTCATTGGCCTTTTGATGATCGGTTTTGCCTTGTTTGAATTGCTACCCAGGTTCCGTTCCATGAAGTTTGAAAGACGTTACCTGTCACTGGGTGGTGTTCTGTCGGGTTTTTTTGGCGGACTTTCAGGACACCAGGGTGCGTTAAGGTCGGCATTCCTGGCCAAAACCGGATTGACGACCGAGTCGTTTGTAGGCAGCAATGCAGTCATCGGTTTTCTTGTTGATCTGACCCGTATATCCGTTTATGTGGCACTTTTCACTGCGGCCGGCGGCCATGTGAGTGAATTCAGCGGCTGGTCATTGGTGATAACCGGGGCCATTTCAGCCTTTTGCGGGGTTCTTTTGGGTAAGCGGTTTTTGCACAAAGTGACCATGACCAGTATACAAACGCTGGTGGGATTACTGCTCTTTGGAGTCGGCCTGGCCCTGGTGACCGGGATTTTGTAAGGCCATTCGGCTTAAGACTTTTATAAGCCGGTTTCAGCCGGACAGCTTACGCTCATCAAGCCCGATACTGCGTGCAATGATTTCTTTCATGATCTCGGAACTACCGGCGTAAATACGGGAGACGCGCGCATCAGTGAACATGTGGGATATCCGGTATTCGCTCATATAACCCGAACCACCGTGAAGTTGCACACAGTTGTCCATTACCGTTGATTCCAGTTCGCTGGCAAAAAGCTTGGCTTCAGCAGCCAGTTCCGCGCTCAATTCACCCTGGTTGTGCAATAGCACGCACTGGTCAATAAAGGTTTGCAGAATATCCAGCGACGTACGCATTTCCGCCATCTTGAAGCGACTGTTCTGAAAAGCCCCGATAGGTTTTCCAAATGCCTTGCGTTCAAGAATGTAGTCCATGGTCAGATCAAAGGCGACCTGTGCGTGGGCGACCTCCTGGCAAGCGCTGATCAGGCGTTCCTCGGCAAGGTGATGCATCAAGCTATAAAAGCCTTTTTCAGGGTCTCCCAACACGTTTTCGGCGGGCACCCGGACGTTTTCGAAAAACAATTCAGCGGTATCCTGGGCCTTGAGCCCCATTTTCTTCAGGTTACGGCCACGGCTGAATCCATCCATGTCGCTTTCGACGACGAACAGACCGATACCATGGCGATTGTCCGGCACTGTCCTGGCTGCAACAACGAAGGCGCTACCGTTGATACCATTGGAAATATACGTTTTTGAGCCATTGAGTACCCAGTCTTCGCCATCGCGAACGGCGCGGGATTTCATACCCGCGAGATCACTACCCGCATTGGGCTCCGTCATGGCGATACCGAGGATGGTTTCTCCGCTGATGCACTTGGGCATCAAACGCGCTTTAAGCTCTTCACTTCCCAGGCGCCCGATATAGGGCCCGACCAGACGGCTGTGTAGTGACAGGAACAGGCTCATATCGCCGTGGCGGATGGTTTCTTCGATGACAATCTGTTCAAAACGGAAATCGTCGATACCCAGACCACCGTACTTTTCATCGGCCCACATACACAGCAGGCCCTGTTCACCTGCCTTCACAAAGGCAGCCGGGTCACAACAACCATTTTCGCGCCATTTCTCAACCTGTGGTTCAATTTCCGATTGCATAAAACGCCGCACACCATCGCGGAACATCTCGTGATCTTCATCGAATATCAAGCGTTTCATGCTCGTGTTTTCCTTGGTGTTGAAACTCCAACTAGAGTAGCAAAAATGGGCATCTTCGGCATTGCCAATATGTTCATACCCCAGAGCACCTTCTAGACCAGTACCAGGTCTCACCTTGTCCTGAACTTAACGATTCTGTTTAATATTAAATAACCAGTAGACCAACTGCCCCTTAACTTGTGGGGGAGCCGAGGTCGCACGGTACCTTGCTTCAGGACACGCTTATGTTCAGGATGAACGGTATGCCGCGAGCGCAGGGATGCGCAGGAGCGGCCAAGCACATCCCTGTGGCGCTCGATACTCGGCTTCCTGCCTCGTACGGTCCTGAAGTAAGGTACCGCACACCCTCGGCTCTGTGCGTAATCATGGATCAATGGTTTCTGATAAATGCACCAGGGTCTGGCTGAAGCT
>RCNE010000412.1_pt1 | contig 23103 bp, 24 predicted proteins | sample 2041361 | NCBI WGS metagenome assembly RCNE01 (sample SAMN09708229, study PRJNA481090) | Marine sediment metagenome, whole genome shotgun sequencing project.
AGCATATCGGTAATTTTTCCTCCGAATTGTTTTGTCATGTTTTTTTAAGCTATTAAATTGGCTGTGTTTTAGGCCAGTTTTAAAGGCATATTTCTCAGTCTTTGTCCAGTTAATCTAAAAACTGCATTTGCTACTGCAGCACCGATTGGACCTAGGGGCGGTTCGCCGACAGCACCAGGAACGTCTGAATTCTGCAAAAGCACAACATCAATTTCTTTAGGAGCATTTTTCATTAATACCATTTGATAAGGTCCGTAAATCGTGGGGGTTAATTGTCCGTCTTCAACATCCATTTTTTCAAACATTGAGGCACTCATTCCCATAATTATAGCCCCCTCACATTGTGCTCTAACTTGATCGGGGTTTACGACCAAGCCTGGGTCCATCGCACAGGTCACTTTATGTACTTTGATTTGGTTGTTTTCTATGGATACTTCTGCAACTTCTGCACAAGGTGTATTCACATCTGTAGAGGCTGCAAAACCCATAGCTCTGCCATTTACAACTTCATCAGTATACCCAGATTTTTCTACTACCGCTTTAATTACTTCTTTCAATCGAAACCCCCTATCGTCATCTTGAATTTGTGCCAAGCGAAACTCAGCAGGGTTCTTTTTTGCCATAATCGCCAATTCATCTATGAAGCTTTCAATAGCGAAGGTATTCGCCAACAAGCCAAGACTGCGCCACCAGCTCGTAGCAAAAGGTAATTTTTTACGCCATGAAATCGTTCGGTAATTGGGAATACCGCCATATTGTATCATTCCACCTCGCCAAGCACCTAAATCTGCCCCCAAAATAGGTTCTGCAACACCAGGCACCATAGGTGACCCGAAGGCAACATCACCACTAGAGACGTTGTGTTCTAATGCTTCAATCATTCCTTCTGAAGTCAATTTTGCTTTTAAAATATGGTGGGTGGGTGGACGAAAGGTATCGTTTTGAAATTCTTCTTTTCGCGTAAAAAAGCTCTTTACGGGCTTACCAACAGCTTTTGACATTACCGCTGCTTGAATGGCATTTGGCGTGTGTAAACGCCGCCCGAATCCTCCCCCTAAAAAAGTGGGAACAATATTTACTTGATCACCATCAAGACCTAGTCGATCTGCAATTTCATCTCTTGTTATTTTCACCACCTGGGTCGACATCACAATGGTAGCTTTACCTTCTTCAACAAAAGCTAATGCTCCATTGGGTTCTAGTTGTGCATGTGCTCCGATAGGGCTTTTAAATTCTGAGGTAATAGTATCATTCGAATCTTCAAGAATATCCTCAGACTTTCCTTCTTTTTGAATCACAAAAGGCTCGCCTTTGCCTACTTCTATCATAGCCTCAATATCTGCTGTCTGCCAATTTCGATCTACTTCCCAATTAACTTCAATCGCATTTTTAGCGTTCTCAGCTTCGATAAGGGAGTTTGCTACCACGCCAACAAAATCTTCTTCCATAACAATCTTAATAACTCCCGGCATATTTTCCGCTTTGGAAATATCAGCATCTACATATTTTGCTCCAATAGCATTTGGTCGCACTACTGCCCCGTATAACATATCAGGCAAGGTTGCGTCCATTCCGAAAATAGGCGCACCAAATACCTTGTCTTTTAGATCAACTCGTGCTATGGGCTTCCCGATGAACTTATAGTCTTTTAAATCTTTTAGAGCTGGAGTATCAGGAACATCCCATTCAGCCACATCTTTTACTGCTTCGGCATAAGTAATCGCTTTTCCCCCTCCAGAAATTAGCCCATTTACAACGGATAATTCAGAAGGCGTAACACCAATTTTACGAGCAGCTTCATTCTTAATCATCTCTCGCATGGTTGCCGCCAATTCACGTAATGGTATCCACAAAGAAGATACAGAGGTACTACCACCGGTAGCGAACCCATCCATATTGCCAAAAGCCGAATTAGCATGTACGACTTTTATTTGTTTCATTGAAACTTCTAATTCATCAGCAGCCATTTGGGCTAAACTAGTAAACGTACCTTGCCCCATTTCTACTTTTGGGCTATACAAAACAATCTCATTTTTAGTAGTGACCTCAAACCAAAGAATGGGTGTACTGGTATCTCCCATAAAAGGAGCGTCTGCGGTATTCATTACACCTGCCAAACCTCTTCGAATCGGACTTCTAAACAAATACGTGCCTACTGCAAGTACTCCAATAGTTCCTAAACTTCCACGAACCAAAAATTTACGCCTCGACAATTTCTTTTTATTCTTAGACATTTTCTTCCGTTTTAATAGTTGAATCTGGAGTTAATTCTGCAGCCCTATGAATGGCCTTTCGCATACGATAATACGTAGCACAGCGACATACATTAATAATATTTTTATCGATATCTTCATCGGAGGGGTTGGGTATTTTATCAAGCATAGCAGCAGTTGCCATCATAAAACCTGGCTGACAATACCCACATTGCGGAACGACCTCCTCTATCCAAGCTTGTTGAACTGGATGCGGATTTTCTTCGTCACCTAAACCTTCAATAGTGGTGATTTGTTTTCCTTCTACAAGTTTAACTGCATACGAACATGATCGAATCGCTTCACCATCAACATGAAGTGTACAGGCACCACAAGCTGCTTTTCCACAACCAAATTTGGTTCCTTTTAGGTCAAGAATATCGCGAACTACCCACAGTAAAGGTGTGTTCTCATCTAAAATCTCGATGGATTTCGATTCCCCATTAATAATAAATGATATTTTCATAATATCTCGCTGTTTATCACGGCAAATTCTATTGTAGAAACAAGAAGTTCATACTAAAAGTATGTAGTTTTTTAATGGTTTCACATTAGAATTTAAACGCTGTATTTATCAATTAAAAAATCCTTTAAGGCTTTTTGACTCTCCAATCCGTCTTTAACAATTCCACCTGAAATGCTTTCAAAGATATGGATCAGCAACTCGGCTTCTTTGTTTGGCTCTTTATATTCCAATTTCGGAAAAGCCCAAGTGAGCTTTTCAACAAGTGGTGCCATTTTTTAAATGGAAGAATATTCCATCTCCCATTTTAATTTGAATTAAAGTTTCCAGAAATTATATTCTTTTTCATCAAGTGAAAATGGTAGTTCTATGGTTTTTCTGATTGTAGTTTTGGGGCGCTTTCGGCAATAATAGAAGCTATTCGATTTGTGCGATTCTTATTTTATCCCCGTTAAAAGTAATTACGTCGCCAATTGATTTGCCGAGCAACAATTGTCCTATCGGTGTGCCTCCAGAAATGCAATAAATTGGTTCGATTTCTGCGTTAAATTCCCCAGCCGATACCGCCAGAAAATATTCTGATTTTGAAGTTTTGACCCAACTACCAAGTACAATGGTCTTAGCCTTATAAGTAATAGAAATGCGAGAAAGAATAATGGCCATTTTTTCAGCTTCCTGCAGTTGCTGGCCCAGTTTTTCACGTTCTAACTGAAGCATTGCTCGCCCAGTTTCGTGCTTATCACCAGCACTACTTTTGGTTTCAGAGGCCAAGGATTCTTGAATGTCATTAATATCCTTCTGAATACGCGAAATTCGACCCTTTACGTAATCCTTGCAAAATTCTTGTAGTTGCTGCTTAGTGGTCATTCATGTATCCAAATTATTTCTAATTAATCCTCTAAATGATAAAGATCTGCTAATCTATAGATTAAATAATTAACCATTTTATGTTCTTTGACATTTTTTTGATACATTTTAAAAATATGATCTTCATTTTCGGCCATGAAATAAAACATATCTCCCGTTCTGTCATCGCTAAATAAATTCCAAGATTTTAATCCTGATAGCATAGCACTGTGCGACTCATACTTATTACGTGCTAGGTTTAGTTTTCTCTGAAAAACAACACTACCATCCCGATTAAACTTTTGATTTTCAAAACTGTACCGCTCTAATTGCAACTTGAGTTTTCTTTCTGACTTCTGTGCCTCTGCCAGTAGCTTAAAGTATGATCTTGCAACCAAATAGTGGTACTTATTCTCAAATACTGAATTCTTTCTGGAAGTGGTAAAAGTAGGCTCTAAAATTACTACATGTTCTACTTCAGCACTTGCCAAAAGTTCTTCTTGTGCATGAAGAGGGATGCAACAAATAGTTGCCATCAAAAAGAAACCTACAAACCAGGAGTTATGTTCAATTTTCATATATTGTTCTATTAAAAAAAAGCAGCGTGTATTACTGGTGTTCTAGGCCAGTTTTACTTTACCAATTTTTGCATAAAAACATATAGGTAAATTGAATTACGTTTGTAAGGTTTAGTTCAATAAAATACAGGACTCAGGGCAGAGTCTTGTATTGTTCGGGGAAGGGCAATATAAGCATAAAATAGAATGGAATACCAAAAAACCCATATCCGTTTCATAATTTCGGTGAAAGGAAAATTAAAACCCTAAATATCAATTGCTTAATAGGTTTTAAGTCTTGCTAACGCTCTGCGATTTAGTCAGACTAGCTTATTATAAAGTCTAATTACTATACAAATGTGCCAACTCCTTACCTACCAAACTACCTATCGCAATACCCATTCCACCTAATCTGACACCGCAGAATACGTTATCAGAAACCTGTTTCAAAATGGGTTTCTTTTGATTGCCCATTCCCATAATGCCACTCCATCTTCTTTCAATTATAAAGCTAGTATTGGGTAATATACTTTCTTTGAGAATAGTTTCTAGTTGATTTTGAATCAAATCGGTTTCTCCAAACCTATTGGTTTCCTCTCCTTTTATATCTAGATTCCGACCCCCTCCGAAAAGAATTCGATTATCGATATTACGAAAATAGTAATACCCTTCATCTAAATGAAAAGTGCCTTTTATGTGCAAATTCGCTATAGGTTTAGTAATTAAAACTTGAGCACGGGCCGGTTTAACAGTTTCTTTTAGTAATTGAGAAGCAAAACCATTTGTAGCGATGAATAATTTTTTAGTTTGAAATTCAAATTGGTCGGTCTTCACCAGTACCGAATTGTCTTTTTCAACGAATTCTTCTATGTAAATAGAATTCAAAATAGTAATTCCACTTTTTTGAACTATCTGCAGAAGGCTTGACATCATCATGCCCGTATCTATTTGAGCTTCGAAACGATTAGTAATGTAGTTTTCTTGTATGTTCTTGAAGTTAAAGCTGTTCTCATGGGGCTGAAACGCATTTTCTCCAAAAACAGGAAGTAATAGCTTGTTTACTTCATCTAATTTACTCAAACAGCTCTGATAAAGCCTGTCGTGACCTTCTAGAAACAATTCATGACCGCCGTACTGCTGAAAACCAATATTTTGGTCACCAAGGGTGTCTCTTAGCAATTTTATGCCCTGCCATCGCTTTTGAACGAGTTCGATAACTTCTGCTTCAGAATGAAGTTTTAGGTCAGATAAAACCTCTGAAATACTTCCAAAGCAGGCAAATCCCGCATTTTTCGTGCTTGCACCTTGCGGAAGCACTCCTTTCTCCAAAACCAATATTTTTGCTTTGGGAAATCTCTTTTTAAGGGATAGTGCACAATTGAGCCCTACGATACCGCTTCCAACAACAGTAAAATCAATATTTGAAAGCCATGTTTTATATTCCCAATAGCTAAGGTTCATCCCACGAAAATACGAACAAAATGAATGGTAAAAGAACGTCGTCTTTACACAGGTTTGTTCGTTTTATCGAAGGTTCTTTTCTTACCCCTAAACAAACTGATCGGTTCGTTTTTAGAAAATGAGTGCCATTAGCCCTCTGGGAGCTCTGTGTTTTAAAGAGGTGTTTTGTCGATGAAGCGTTACTTTCTATGATATTGATCGACAAGATGCAACGATAACAGACTCGTTAGTCTGTTTTAAAGATTTCAAAACCTTGCTTAAATTTGGTAAAAATAAAAAACCCGTGCAGTTAGCACGGGTTTTTTATATTATTCCGATTCTGGTTCCATTACAAAATCTTCCATGAATTTAGTGGTGTAATTACCCGCTAAATAATCTGGGTGATCCATCAATTGCCTATGAAAAGGTATAGTTGTTTTAACGCCTTCGATAACGAACTCATCTAATGCACGTCTCATTTTATTGATCGCCTCTTCTCTCGTCTGAGCCGTAGTTATCAACTTCGCAATCATAGAATCGTAATTTGGCGGAATGGAATAGCCACTATAAACATGGGTGTCCATTCGAACACCATGACCCCCTGGAATATGCAAAGTTGTTATTTTACCTGGGGAAGGTCTAAAATTATTATAAGGATCTTCTGCATTAATACGACATTCAATCGAATGCAATTTTGGTAGATAGTTTTTACCTGAAATAGGTACACCACCAGCAACCAAAATCTGCTCTCGAATCAAATCATAATCTACCACCTGCTCGGTAATCGGGTGTTCGACCTGAATACGAGTATTCATTTCCATAAAATAGAAATTTCTGTGTTTATCTACTAAAAACTCAATCGTACCAGCACCTTCATATTTTATAAATTCAGCCGCTTTTATAGCTGCCGTGCCCATTGCATCGCGAAGCTTATCGGTCATGAAAGGAGAAGGGGTTTCTTCTGTTAATTTTTGGTGTCTTCGTTGTATCGAACAATCTCTTTCAGAAAGGTGACAAGCTTTACCATATTGATCGCCCACAATCTGAATTTCGATATGGCGTGGTTCTTCAATTAACTTTTCCATATACATGGCTCCATTGCCAAAAGCAGCACTTGCTTCTTGCACGGCACTCTCATAAAGGTCTTCCATTGTATCTTCACTCCAAACCGCACGCATTCCTTTACCACCACCACCTGCGGTAGCTTTAACCATCACAGGGTAGCCCATTTTCTTGGCTATTTTTTTGGCTTCTTTTACATCTTTCAAGAGACCTTCAGAACCAGGCACACAAGGCACACCCGCTTTTTTCATAGTTTCTTTAGCAGAAGCTTTATCTCCCATTCGATCGATATGCTCACCTGATGCACCAATAAACTTGATGTCATGTTCTGCACAGATTTTAGAAAATTTAGAGTTTTCAGAGAGAAAACCGTATCCTGGGTGTATTGCATCAGCATTAGTTATCTCAGCTGCAGCAATAATATTAGGTATTTTTAAATACGACTCGCTGCTTGCTGCTGGGCCAATACATACTGCCTCATCAGCAAAACGAACATGAAGGCTTTCTTCATCAGCCTTTGAATAGACCGCAACGGTCTTAATTCCCATTTCCTTGCAGGTACGAATCACACGAAGTGCAATCTCTCCTCTATTTGCAATTAATATTTTTTTGAACATCTTTCGAAATTTAAGTTTTAAGTTCTACGTTCTAAATACTAGTATTCAACTTCGTATTTAACTTTCAATACTTAAAATTTAATTATGATGGATCAACCAGAAACAAAGGTTGGTCAAATTCAACCGGAGAAGAATCATCAACCAAAATCTTAACAATTTTTCCGGAAACTTCAGATTCTATATCATTGAAAAGTTTCATCGCTTCAATTACACAAAGCACATCGCCTTTACCAATAGTAGAACCAACCTCTACAAAAGTAGGCTTGTCAGGTGACGGTTTACGATAAAAAGTGCCAATAATAGGCGACTTAATGGTAATGTACTTGTCATCCTCGGCAGCAGCATTAGTTTCACTTTCTGCAACAGGTGCTGGCGCTGATTCTACTGGTGCAGCCGCCATCATTTGTGGCTGAGCCATCGGTACTTGTTGCACATAAGTGGTTTCAGAAGAACCTCCTATTGCTCCTGTACGAATCGTAATTTTAATATCATCAGTTTCTAGTTTTACTTCGCTAGCACCTGATTTCGCAACAAACTTGATTAAGCTTTGAATTTCTTTAATGTCCATATAGAATTCGGTTTAGTTTTGTTCAATTAATTAATAAGCCCATTTCAAATAAATTGACCCCCAGGTAAAGCCGCCACCAAAGGCTGCAAATACTAGATTATCTCCTTTTTTAAATTGACTCTCAAAATCTGCTAAGAGCAAAGGTAATGTAGCAGAAGTCGTATTACCATAGCGTTGAATATTCATCAGCACTTTAGAGGAATCTAAGCCCATTCTATTTGCTGTAGCATCAATAATACGCTTATTGGCCTGATGTGGAACCAACCAAGAAACGTCCGTGTTTTTAAGGTTATTCCGCTGCATGATTTTCTCTGCAACATCTGCCATATTAGAAACCGCAAATTTAAAAACGGACTTACCGTCTTGATAAATATAGTGTTGATCCGCATCGACTGTTTCGTGAGTAGCCGGTAGCAAAGACCCACCTGCTTTCATTCCTAAAAACTTTCTACCACTACCATCAGCACGTAGATATTCATCTTGCAATCCTAATCCTTCGGTATTAGGTTCAAAGAGCACAGCACCTGCACCGTCCCCAAAAATGATGCATGTCGTTCTATCTTTATAATTAATAATAGACGACATCTTATCTGCTCCTATTAAAAGAATCTTTTTGTATCTCCCAGACTCAATATAACTTGATGCGGTCGACATTCCAAAAAGAAAACTCGAACATGCAGCCAATAAGTCATAACCGAATGCGTTTTTAGCTCCAATTTCAGAAGCTACAAAGGCTGCCGTTGAAGCAACCATACTATCAGGGGTTGCTGTCGCCACTATCACCAAATCAATTTCTTCGGGATTGAGGTTCCTTTTTTGTATTAAATCGTTAGCTGCTTTTATGGCTAAGTAAGAACTGCCTTCTCCTTCATCTTCTTTAAGAATTCTTCTTTCTTTTATTCCTGTTCTAGAGGTAATCCACTCATCGTTAGTGTCTACCAATTTTTCCAACATTTGGTTGGTCATTACAAATTTCGGAACATATGATCCCACAGCTGTAATAGCCGCCGTTAGTTTGCTCATAGTAAATCGATTTTTGCCAAAAAAGCTTGAAAATGGCTAAAAAGTGGTGAAAATTAGTGATTTTTTGCATAAAAACATCAAGTTTTCTAAAAAACTACAAGTTTTCTAAAAACGACGTTTTCAAAGAATTTTTTATAGCCAAAAATTCCATTTCATTAAAAAACTCCCAACTTAAAAAAGCGGGAGTTCAAATATATTTAGATTGAAAACAGATTAAGCTTCTGCTTCCTCAGTTTTATCAATAAGAACTTGACCTTTATAATATAATTTACCTTCGTGCCAATGCGCTCTATGAAATAAGTGCATTTCTCCGGTAGTACTGTCTTTAGCCAAAGTAGGAGCAACAGCTTTATAATGGGTTCTTCTTTTGTCTCTTCTAGTTTTGGAAATTTTTCTCTTAGGATGTGCCATTTTACAAACTTATTTATCCGTTATTAACTTTTTTAATGCATCCCATCTGGGATCTGTATTCTCGTCGTTGTCTTTTCTTTCTCTTGGTTGTAACGCTTCTAATCTTATTAAAACTTCTGAATCTAGTGTACCATCTTCAATACCGGGATGTATCCTTTTTTGTGGAACTGCTAAAACCGACATTTCATAAACATACTGCGCAATATCAACTTTATGTTCTCCGTGAGGAATGATTAAGATTTCGTCGTTGTCATCATTAAAAGCATCACCAAACTGTACCACTAGGCGCAATTCCGATGCTACTTCTTGATCATAAGGTTCGCTAGTGATGTCACAGTCAACATTTACCGTTCCGCTAGCTACCAAATCAAACTCTAACATGGTGCTGGTCTTATTTAAAAGAACTTGCAAATTAATAGTTGCACCATTGAAATCAGTATATTCAAAAGATTCAAAGAACTCGTTTTCAACTACGTAATCAAACTCGTGTTTTCCTTGCTTCAACCCAGAGAAAGGAATACAAAACTCCTTTTTTTTCATCGTAACACTCGTATTTAAAACGCAATGCCTGTATTAAGAGGCTTGCCCGCTGTCAAACAGGCGGGTGCAAAGATAATACTATTTTGAATATAGACAATAGTTAAAAAACAAAAACCTTGCGCCTTTTCTCAAGAATAGTTTCTAGCCCAAAAATGAGTCATAACTTATCTTCTAACGCGTTGCTTTTGCAAAATATTTTCGGTCAATTCAGTATATTCTTCTCTGCTTTTAAAAATACGAAGTGCCATAAAAACAGCTTCTTTAAAAGAACTATGATCTGCTTGGCCTTTACCGGCAATTTCATAAGCCGTACCGTGATCAGGTGAAGTACGAACCTTATTTAGACCCGCAGTATAGTTAACCCCTTTACCAAAGGATAATGTTTTAAACGGAATCAAGCCTTGATCATGATAAGCCGCCAAAATTGCGTCAAAATTCTGGTGGGTATTTGACCCGAAAAAACTGTCTGCCGCATAGGGCCCAAATACCAAATGACCAGCATCTGACATTTCTTTGATTACGGGCTTTAAGATTTCTTCGTCTTCCTTGCCTATCGTACCGTTATCTCCGCTATGCGGATTTATACCTAGTAAAGCGATTTTGGGTCGACGTATTCCAAAATCCATCGTCAAAGATTTTTCGATGGTTCGCACTTTCGTGCGAATCAAAATAGGATTGATTGCAGCAGGAGCATCTTTCACTGCCAAGTGATCCGTCAACAAACCGATCTTCAAATCATCAGTCACCATAAACATTAGGCTTTCGCCTTCTAGTTCTTGAGCCAAATAGTCGGTATGGCCTGGAAATTTAAAATCGTCAGACTGAATATTACTTTTATTGATTGGAGCTGTTACCAAGGCGTCAATATCTCCGTTTTTCAAGGCTTCAACCGCAGCCTTTAAAGATTTTATAGCAAATTGACCGGCCTCTTCTGTGGCTTGCCCATATTCAATTTTAGGAATTTCTTTCCAAACATTTACCACATTGATTTTACCATCAATTGCTTTTGAAGCTTCTTCAATACCGTTGTATTTGATATCTATATTCAAAGCTGTTGTTTGACCAGACATCGTTTTATTAGAAGCAAAGAAAATAGGGGTGCAGAAATCTAGCATCCGAGAATCGGCAAAGGTCTTAAGCGCTACTTCACATCCAATTCCATTAATATCTCCAATGGATATTCCAAGCTTTATTTTTCTATTTTCATCCATGATATTCTTTACCTTTGATTTCACATCGAATTCACAAAACTACTTAATTTAAACGGAAGATGTTTACAGGAATAATTGAAACCTTAGGTGTAATTACAAAACTTGACAAGGATGGAAGCAATCTTCATATATCAGTAGATTCAGCGATAACACAAGAATTAAAAATTGACCAAAGCGTAGCCCATAACGGTGTTTGTTTAACCGTTGTTTCTTTGGACGAAAGCACCTATACCGTAACCGCAATTGAAGAAACTTTACAAAAAACCAACCTTAATAATCTAAAGGCTGGAGATAGCGTAAACCTAGAACGCGCTATGATCTTAGGAAGTCGTTTAGATGGTCATATCGTGCAAGGCCATGTAGATCAAACTGGAATTTGCACTTCCGTAGAAGAAAAGGATGGTAGCTGGTTTTTTTCTTTTGAATATAATTTAGAAACAGGTAACCCAACCATTGAAAAAGGTTCGATAACCATTGACGGTACAAGTTTGACTGTGGTCGATTCTGGCGATAATACCTTTAGCGTAGCAATTATTCCTTATACCTATAAACATACTAGATTCAACTCCTATAAAGAAGGTACAGTTGTGAATTTAGAATTTGATGTTATTGGAAAATATGTCGCAAAGTTGATGGCCCGTTCTTAGTTACTTTCAGAATAATTAAAAATCTACCACCAAACCTATGCTAGGTATTGGTCTTCCATCATCGTCTTGCATAATTTTCAACAGGCTTCTGGGTTGTAACAAAGCACCTGAATCGTCTCTATTTAATCCAAATTCAGGAGGCTGCGGATTGTTTTGAACCAGTACGTTCTGAACCTCAAAAAATAGATTTAACGAGAGTTTTTTGAAGTTCCATTTTTTATCGATTCGAATATCCAACTGACTGAAAATATCCAGTTTTTCATCCCCTAAACCGGAATAATCCAATACAATATCCGGATACACATCCAACGTTCTTTCTAGGTCTGTTGGTACAAATGGCGTGCTTCCTGCAAAACGATAGCGGGCGCTGATTTCCCAATTGCGTTTTAATTTATATCCCCCGACAAAAGAAACTAGATGGCGACTGTCCCAAACGGAAGGTAGAAAGACATTTCTATCAAACCCTGTAAACTCGCTGAAGAAATAGGTGTACGAGAAAATTCCATAGATATTATTACTCAATTTTTGCTGAAATTGAAATTCGGCGCCATAGGTTCTGCCGCGACCTACGGAGACAATTTCTTCATTACCCAACACTTCGAATCCTCCGCCTTTATTCGCAATAGAAACCCCGTCTAAAACAGAAACCGGGTAATCGTCATAATTCTTATAAAAGCCTTCCACGGAAATACTCGCTGCAGGACCCAAAATACGTTGTAAACCTATAACGTAATGATCACTTCTGGTATACTTTAGATTTCTATTCACAAGGTCTAAATCATTGTTTCGAAAACCAAGCATAGTGTACGGTGGAATCTTAAAATACCGGCCTACGGATGCATTTAACTTCCAGTTTTCTTGAAATTCATAGGAAAGTCCCATACGAGGAGAAAACGTACTTGCCATGCTATTCCCTTTAGTAAAAGTGTCGGCATCGGTTCGTATGCCAAACGAAACGTCTAGTTTATCATCAAAAAAGGAATTTGTGGCATTTGCGAAAAAGCCATATTTTACGAAATCGATTTCCGTATTGAACAGCAAATTGTTCGTTACATTTATGGTTTTATTCGAATAAAAAGAGTGCTGAAGGTTCAGACCTCCGGCCACTTTCCAATCACCATAAAACTTGGTGATTTGATACCGTAATTTAGTTTCAGATTCTATCGCGTCGTTTCTGAAAAGAACTCCTGTTCTATTTTCTGAATCTTCATATCTAGTAAAAATATTGGCCAGACGATTATTACTCAAGGTGGTTTGCATAAAGCCCGAACCATTTTTGAATCGATTCTTCCAAGTAAGACCAATCGTGTTGGATGTTTGGTCAATAAAAGGAGCTTGTTCGAGTTGTGCCTGCCGCCCTGAATCAAATTCGTCCGGTGGTGCCAAAGTAAAGTCATCGATAGAGCCAAGACCTAACAAAGTAATTGAATTATAATCGTCTAATTCGTGATCGATTTTGTATTGGTAGTCCCAATAATTCGGGCGAAAAGGGAGTCCAATTAAGGCAAATAATGCCTGTAAATAACTTCTTCTCGCCGATACCAAAAACGTAGTTTTCGCTTGTTCATCATCACCCTTAAACAAAGGTCCTTCTAGCGTCAACGCGGCTTCGCTAGCACTAACCCTAAAGTTGCCTCCAAAATTACGATTGTTACCATTTCGCTGCTTGAATTGCAACACACCTGAAAGCGGATTGTCATATTGCGCCCCAAAAGCAGAAGTTGAAAGCGTCACGTCTTCAATAAAGGAAACGTTTAGAAGTCCTACCGGACCACCAGCACTACCCTGAGTACTAAAATGATTGATATTCGGCACCTCCATACCGTCGAGATAATAAACCGTTTCATTCGGTGCACCACCTCGAATAATCAAATCATTACGAAAGCCACCTACCGAAGGTGAAACTCCAGGCAAAGTCTGTGCAACCTGCACTACGTCATTATTACTGCCAGGATAAGTTGCAATTTCGACCGCAGAAAGCGTTTGTGTTGATAAAGGGGTTTCCTTAGGTCTCCCAATTTTTGAATTGGTAACTACGACTTCATCTAAGATTTCGGTAGATTCTTGAAGGATAAAATTATAGGATGGATTTCCTTTGGATTTTACCAAAATATTGAACTTCGTTTGCGTTTCAAACCCAAGATAACTAATCGTTAAATTATAAGATGCTGGAATAATATCTTCAAGCAAATACTGACCATCTTCATTGGTAATAGTTCCCTTTTCAGTTCCGTTCAAAAAAACGGAAGCGCCTAAAATTGGCTCACCAACCGCATCCGTTACCTTACCCAATAAGGAACCGGCTACTTGGGCAGTCGCCATATTTGTAATGAATAAAAATATGAGCAAACTTATTCTAGAAGGCATGCTTGAGCTTAACGGGAAGGAATTGAAAGGAATCATTATATTTGTTTAATATTTTTATTCAAAGATTAAACAAAATATGGTCTATAGTGATATAGACTTCATTAAAAATCTGTTAAAATACTGTATTCTATACTTGATTTTGCGGAGTACTAGCCTTCAGTTTCAACTTGATAAGCTTGTAAAACTTCAAGCGAAGTATACTCCAAAGCTTTTTCGTGAGTAGCTTCAAGCGAGACCATTGGGGCTTTTTCTGCTTTTTCAGCTTGTACCCAACGTATAATGCACAAACACCATTTGTCACCTGGCTTTAACCCCGGAAAACTCCATTGAGAGATTGGTGTAGAAAGGTCGTTACCTCTCGATTTGGTGTATTCCAAAAACTCCGAGGTCATTATCGCACAGATCATGTATGTGCATAATCTTCGGCACCTGTTTTACTAAATCCATCGCGATAAATCCTGTCTTGGGTTCAAAACAACAGGATTGCAACTCGCCGCCTAGGACGTTTTTCGGGACTTCTTCTACTACAGTGAACAATACTATGGCATTCATTCTTAAAAGTTCTTTATTCATTTGACTTCCAATCGTTATAAAAGTGGATAATTTCCATTGCATCTTTGATTTGCTTTGTTCGAATTCTTTCTGCTAATTCTGGGCAGTCTATGAAAAACGCGGCTAACTTTTTTCGTTTCAATCCAAATATCCCTTGGTTAACACGAACTAAGATGTTGCCATTCTCTTTTTTAAAGAATGCAGTATTATCTACATATCCTGAATCAGAATCTTCATATTCTAGTTGGTAATAACTCAAGTAGCCCTTTTCAACTACCTTCAAAAACTGAAAATCCCCTCTTGGGGACACTTCGTATTCCACATCAAAAAAATGCCCTACACTAATAAGTGGCATGCTTTCAAAAGTTATATCTCCTATTTTGTAGGATTTAATTTCTTTGGGAGCATATCGTGATTTTCCTCTTTTTCCTTTGAATTTTATCTTCTTGTATAGTTTGCCAAAAGCTCCTGTTTTTCGATCTCTTACCATGCCATATAAAGTGTCGTTTGCATTGGTCACAACATAGCCCTCTTGATAGTCATCTTGAGCTATACTTTCAAATGGCAGTCCGAAGAAAAAAATTAGTGTAGAAAAAAATCCCGCTAACCTTAAAATTTTGCTCATATTTATACCTTAAAGAATATCTTTCTTTGGTACAAAATGTGTGCCAAGAGCACGTAAAAAGCAACTACAGTAAGACCGTACATTAAAGAAGAAAGTTGCATCGACATAAAATCATGCACGTAAACGGTATCAAAAAGCCAGCCGTGAAGCGAAGTCTTCCCAACTTTAATTTGACCCATTATTTTACTGATAAAGCTTGACAAGAAGTAAAGTATGATGGCATTGGCTCCAGCATATCGGAAAATGCTTCCGAATTTGAATCCTTTTATATCTGTTAGATAATAAATCAATGCTAAGATTAGATTCGCCCATCCAGCAGTAACCAAAACAAAACTGCTTGTCCATAAAGCTTTATTTATCGGGAAAGCAATATCCCAAAGGTGCCCTAAAATTAACAATGAGCCTCCAATACCCATTAAAATTGTTGCTTTTTTATCTTGTTTCGAGGTCAAAATAAATCCCGTAAAAATTCCCATCAACGCACTAGCAATAGACGGAATGGTACTTAAAAACCCTTCAGGATCATAATCAGCTTTATAATTATGACTGCCAAAAATTTGAACATCTAGCCAATTGGCCAAATTATTAGGTGCTCTGTCAAGTGTTGATTCCACACCGTTTACTGGAATAAAAGTCATTAACAGCCAATATCCTAACAGCAAAAAGACCGTTATAACTATTAAAGATTTCCAATTGAAATTTAAGAATAACACCGCCGCAAAAAAGAAAACTACCCCGATGCGTTGCAACACGCCTGGAAATCTGATATCTGCGAAATCCTTGAAAAATGGAAAGCTGATCAAAAATGCACCAAGAAAAAGGCCTAAACCGATCAATTTTAGGGTTCGAATTATAATTTTTTTATACGTGCTCGAATCAGCAGCCTTATTTTTGTAAGAAAGCGCGATAGAGGTTCCAACAATGAATAAAAAGAATGGAAAGACTAAATCAGTTGGTGTATACCCGTGCCAGTCAGCATGAAGAAATGGTGCATAAACCGCAGACCATGTACCCGGAGTATTCACCAAAATCATCAAAACGATCGTGGCTCCTCTGAAAATATCTACGGATAAGATTCTTTCTTTCATTGGTATTAAATTATAGAATGTTTTCTTTCATTTTATTCCATGTAACAACTAATAAAATACCCGCAACAATGGCTACCCCTGTTAATACTGAGGCAGAAGTAGTCATGCCATAAATCCAATGTCCTGTGGCAAACATCATAGAATAAACTAGAATAACCCCTAATAACATCGCTGTAATTCCGGATGGAACGCTCCATTTTTCTCCGGTATCAATTTCAACCTTATCTTGTTTGGCTTCGTCTACTACTTTACTCCAACCAGGGCCACCGGGCTGAATCTTTTGATAAAATGAACGCAATACCTCCTTCGATTCTGGTTTTGTAGTAAATGTTGCAATTAACCAAATTGTTGTTGTCACTATCATCACAAAAGGAATTTCTCCCCAATCAGGAAATATTCCAGTATCTGTTGCAAATAAGAAGTCGCCTAATGGGGTCGCTTTGAGTAAAATGGATAAAATTCCAGATGCAAACATCGCAGAAATTTCGGTCCATGCATTAATACGCCACCAAAACCAACGTAAGATAAATATAAGCCCGGTACCCGCGCCAAAGAGCAATAGCAACTCGAAAATTTGTTGTGCGTTTTGCATAGCCAATGCTAGAAAAGCACTTAATACCATCAAAACAACGGTAGATAATCGACCTACAGCCACCAATCTTTTTTCTGAAGCATTTGGATTAATTTGTTCTTTGTAAAAATCAAAAACAATATAAGAAGACCCCCAATTTAACTGTGTTGAAATGGTACTCATATACGCAGCTATTAACGACGCAAGAACTAACCCTAACAAACCGCTTGGCAGTTTGGTTAACATCGCTGAATATGCTAGATCATGACCCAATTTATCAGCTGGCACATTCGGAAACGCTTGAGCAATACTAGCTATATCGGGGTACACAACTAAAGAAGCTAGAGCCACCAAAATCCATGGCCATGGGCGTAAAGCGTAATGCATAATATTAAAAAAGAAGGTAGCAGCTATGGCATGATTCTCATTCTTGGCTGCCAACATACGCTGAGCAATATAGCCGCCACCGCCGGGTTCACCACCAGGGTACCATGAACTCCACCATTGTACTGCCAATGGTATTACAAGAAGCGTGATAAACATTTTTTTATCACTAAAATCAGGTAAAATATTTATTTTTGAAGCTACTAGCTCATTAGCCATCATAGCTTCAATACCACCAACTTCAGGAATGTTGACTAAGTAGTATGCCGCGGCAATAGCGCCTCCCATTGCAACAAAGAACAATAAAAAGTCTGTATACACTACCCCTTTAAATCCTCCTAAGGCACTAAAAATCACCGTTATAAGACCTGCTCCAATAACCGTTTGCCAATCTTCAAGACCGAGCATAATGCCTCCAATTTTGATTGCAGCTAACGTAACAGCAGACATGGTAATTACATTAAAAACAACACCCAAATATACCGCACGAAATTTTCGTAAAAAACTGGCAGGCTTGCCCCCATATCGAAGTTCATAAAATTCTAAATCAGTTTTAACATTTGATTTTCGCCAAAGTTTTGCATATACAAAAACAGTAAGCATTCCCGTTAGTAAAAAACACCACCAGCTCCAGTTTCCTGAAACACCTTTGTCTCTAACAAAATCTGTTACTAGGTTTGGAGTATCCGTTGAAAATGTAGTCGCCACCATGGAAAGGCCCAAAAGCCACCAGGGCATTGTTCTGCCTGATAGAAAAAATTCTGAAGAACTAGACCCCGATTTTTTAGAAACATAAATTCCTATTCCTAAAACGAGCGAAAAGAAAACGATTATAAAGGAGTAATCGAGCGTACTTAATTCCATTGGTTTGGTTGTTTCGTTAGCGACTAAAGATAAAATAAATTAGAATACTTTTGTCATCTGACCAATAAACCTTTTTCGTGCTAACCTCTGAAATTTCTGGTATTACTCTATCGGCTTGGGCTCTTGCGTTTACAGCGGCTATCGTTATAGGCTTGTCAAAAGCTGGTATCAAAGGTATTGCTATTGTAAATGTTACTTTGATGGCCTTGGCTTTTGAGGCCAAAGAATCAACAGGTATAGTTGTGCCACTGCTCGTTTTCGGAGATATTTTTGCCGTTATTTATTACAACCGTCATACCCAATGGTCGTACATAATTCGATTTTTACCATGGATTATTCTTGGTGTTTTACTTGGTGTATTTATTGGGAATGACCTAGATGAAAAAACATTTAAAATAGGTATGGCTTTCATCATTTTAGTAAGTGTTGGAATGATGTATTGGTGGGATAGAAGGAAATCTAAAGCTGTACCCACACATTGGCTCTTTGCAGGTGTGGTTGGCACTATTACTGGAATAACCACTATGATTGGTAATTTAGGCGGTGCTTTTAGTAATATCTACTTTTTAGCGATGCGCATTCCAAAAAATGAATTTATTGGTACTGCTGCATGGCTTTTTCTCATTATTAACATTTTAAAACTACCCCTTCATATTTTTGTCTGGGGTACTATAACCGAAGAATCTTTACTGTTTGATTTAAAACTGATACCTGGTATATTTTTAGGAATTATTTTAGGAATACGGGTGGTAAAAATCATAAAGGAAGATTTTTATAGAAAAATGATATTGGTTCTTACTGCCCTTGGGGCCGTAATGATACTGTTGAATTAGACTTTTTACAATAAGAAAAAAGCCCTGATAATCAGGGCTTCTACAACCAACTTTAAAAAAACCAACTCTCGCTGTTGAGGGAACCAAACTGCGATTATCTTTTCGTTATTTCAGTAAAACGCCTCCAAATTACTGTAATAAACGTTGAGGTTTTAAATAGTTGTCAATTCAGGTTTATACTTAATGGTTAGTGTTCGTATAGCCCTATTTATAATTTTTTAAAGAATCTTTAACCCCTTTCGACGATTAAGAATACTTTTCTAATTTCTTTTTTTTTGTGAACAGAAGTCGCACTTTCAATTCCGTGTACAATGTTTTTAAAAACCCTGTGCCAAAGCGAGCTGATAAGCATTGGCTTAAAAAGTGTTCTTTTATTGTAAACTAGAGCCGGTAGAATTGCATATAACGTCGCCAAAAATACCAAGGTGCTTATTACAAAAAAGAATTCTATGAGATATGGAATGTCCAAAATGTTCATGATTAAATAGTTTATCAACCACTACTTTAAAAGCAAATAATTACTTTTCTCTAAGTAGAGCAATCAAAAATATAAATACATGATCTAGTGGAAAGAAGATTCAAAAGTTTAAATTAAACCATCGACAAAATGCATATTTCATCGATTAAAAGCATTTTTGTAGTATTTATCTTATACTATATCAATAATGCGAGTATTGCAATTCACCATTGCAGTCTTGCAGGGCTGAAGGAAATTATTTTAGCATTTTAAAAATAGTATCGATAAGTTCTTCCTTTTCGAAAGGTTTTGTCAAGACTTTTTGCATGCCAGCTTTCAGACATTGGTCTATGCTTTCTTGATACGCATTAGCAGTTAAACCTATAATTGGAATATTTTTAATATTCTTAAAAGGAAAGTCTCTTATAAGTTTAGTGATCTGAATACCATCAAGGTTTGGCAAATTCACGTCCATTAAAATCAGGTCATAATTGATATTAACTACTTCTTGAAGAACCAAGGCACCATCATACGCCAAATCAATCTTAAATCTGTTGGTGTTTAGCAAAATCTTAAACAATGTGGTCTGAACATAAGTGTCGTCTTCAACCAGTAAAATTCTAAATTTTGGTTGCTCTGAGTGCCTACTATCAATTGTCGAAGTTTCGTTATTTCTAGATGTGATTTTTTCTGTAGTTTCAAATAACGGATACTTAAGATTTATGTCAAAATAGAATTTTGACCCTTCATTTAAAATGGATAGTATATTAATTTTACTATCCATAAGCTCTAAGAGCTTTTTGGCAATAGTAAGCCCTAAACCAACTCCTTTGTTTACTCCATTTGAATCTACTTGACTAAAGCTTTCGAAAATAGCATCACTATTATCTTCAGAAATACCAATGCCACTATCAGCTACTTCAAACCTAAGGTTTGCGATATTAGCTCTTTTTTGGTTCAATTTCATCTTAAGGGTAATGCTTCCCTTTTCGGTATATTTTATTGCATTATCTAACAAATTTGTCAATACTTGAAACAACCGTAAACGATCGCCTTCTACTACTTTCGGAATCTTCTCATCCCATAAGCCTTCAAATTTTAAACCTTTTTTCTTGGCTTTAGTATTATAAGTGAATTGTAATAGTTCAAAAAACTTGTGCAAATCGAAAACTCTATGCTGTATTTGTAACTTGCCAGCGTCAATCATACCAATACTAAGTGTATCCTCTAACATCAAACGTAAATTGCTATTTGATTCTTTTAGAAAGTCAAGCATTTGTGATTGCTCAACGGTCAATGAGGTATCACCTAGAATTTCAATAATTGCCATTATACTAGTCAACGGATTCCTCAATTCGTGACTGAAATTTTGAATAAAACTGTTTTTAAATCGCTCTCTTTCTTGCAGTTCCTGGTTCTTAAGAACAGTTAATTCGGTTTTAATAACTGATTCATTTCGTTTTTGGGTTATCGTTTGGTAGGTGTTATAATGTTCGGTAAGGTCTTTAATTATTAGCAGCAGCCCTTCTTCTCGAGGAATAGCGCTAATATCAGCAATAAATATTTGCTTTTTAAGTGTTAGGTGAACACCATAAAAGTCAACCTCTTCTTTACCTTCTAATACTGGAGTTAGGCTTTCAAAAAAAGGATGAAGTTCAAAAATAGAACTGTCTACTTTAACAAAAAAAAGTGTTTGATCACTTTCAAGAACAACTCCTGTTCGGTCTACTAAAACAAACTGACAGTTCTTATTTGCATATTTCTCTTGGTACTTTTCAAGCATCGGAAGCTAGAAGTTTTGCTAGTTCTAAAAAAAGGGCATTCACCCCATTGCCAGTTTTAGCACTAGTTAGAAAATTCGCTGATATGCCTTGCGCTTCTAAAACAGTTTTCAGTTCATTCTCGCCGACCAGGTCTAACTTATTACCCACTACCATTTGCGGTACATTAGGTAATTTTTGTTTTATGATATTTAAATCATCGTTTAAATGTTGAAATGTTGATGGTCTAGAAACATCAAATACAAACACCGCCCCATGAGTACCTAATAAATATGATGTTCTGATAGAAGCAATATCGTCCGTGCCTTCTAAATCCCATAAAATTAATGACACCTTATTTTCTACAGAAATTTCAACAATTTTTTTTGTGATATGAACGCCGATAGTAACCTTATAATTGTCAGAAAAAGTATCGGTAACAAACCTTCGAATCAAAGAAGTTTTACCCACCCCAAAATGACCGAGAACAACAATCTTTTTAGATTCTAGCATGGCCAAAATATTTTCTCAATTCTTTTTCTATACGTGACTTGCTCACAGGTATAATACTCTTTTTTGAGTTAGAGGTATTAAAGACCAAATCTAGATTCATGGCCATAAAACTATGGTAGAAATCGAAAATAATATCTTGAAGTTTATTTTTTGCGTTTATGTTGAAGTTTCCAGAAATTACTACTGCTATGTAGTGGGTAGCAAAACTCTGTAGGTGAATTTGATACAATTCATATTCTATTAATTCGAGGTTTTGATCTTTTTGACTAAAAGCATCTTCAACAAAAGATTTAATAGCGGTAAGCATTCCTGATACCATTTCCTCATCCATGGCATTTGATTTTGCAAAACTTGCTTTCAAAATTCCAGAATCTTTCTCTATGAGCAAAACTTGCTCAATTTTAGCCAAACTCAAATCATCAAAGATCAGGTCTTGTTCATTCTTTCCTGTAAAAACCGACCTTAACTTCCTTTTCCACAAGGATAAAAAGCCCAACTGATTGTTCATTTTGGCCGAAAGCATCTTCATCTCTTGCGCCACATATTTCTTCACCATTTTACCCAACACCGGGTATAAGGCATCTACCACTTCATCTTTGTGGTTTTTAATTTCTTCTTTTAAGGTTTTGGTAATAGTAGGCCCTAAAGTCTCAGGTATACTTTTCTTAAACTCTTCAATTTGATGCGCAATTATAGGATCTACTTTTTCAGAGAGCTTTTCGCGCTCTTGTATGGTCCGCTCCAACAATTCAACCCTTTGAGAAATTTTCTCTTCAAATTCGTGCTCATCGGCAAACAGAATGTCTTTTAAGATATCAATCTTATCCTTTTCGTTCATTTTCGGATACATGGCGTACTACTTAGCACCTATTTTTTCTCCGAGTTCTACAAGTAGCTTGCCTAATATTTTTTTATTAACCGATGCTTCGCCTAAGTCCTCAATTTTATGTTCAAGATTATTCTCTAAGTCAGTTATACGAATATTTACATCAGTAGAAATACTATCAATAGAAGTATTTAGATCCGTTCTTACTTCATCAATCAGATCGTCTAAAACCTTCTTTTTTTGAAGAATATCATTTTTGAGCTCCTCAAATTCTGTATCATAAGCTTGAATGGTGTCTCCAAAAATTAAATTTTTGATCACATCAATTTTAGAGGCTGAACTCTCTATCTTATCTTCTAACTTAAACATGGTTTCGTGCTTCTTGCTCATGGTTTCTACATTTAGAAAAACAGGTTTTGTTGAAAAATAGAACAAAACCGCATCAAATTGGGGATGCAAAATACAATATTTAACGGCTTCGTCTGGCATAAGACGATATAAATTCTTTCAACATCAACTTGCATCGACCAATGGTAATTTGACACTTCGATACTTATAAAGTTTCTGAGAAACAGATTTTTACATTTGGTGATTACGATATCTGTTTCGATAATTTGCAATCTATT
>RCNE010000414.1_pt1 | contig 23017 bp, 21 predicted proteins | sample 2041361 | NCBI WGS metagenome assembly RCNE01 (sample SAMN09708229, study PRJNA481090) | Marine sediment metagenome, whole genome shotgun sequencing project.
CGATGGCACCGGCGCACACGTATCGCCCCCCAATCTTGAGGAGATCCAGCAGAGCTGGCCAAGCGGGGCCAGCAACGACGTCAACAACGACGTCGAAGGAGTTCTCGCCGAATTCCGCAACGAGATCGGTGGACCGGTCGACGAACTGGGCGGCGCCAAGGCCATCAAGCTGCGGCCACTTGGCTTGTGATGCCACCGCGACAATATTTGCACCGCGGCGCGCTGCGAGCTGGATCGCAGCGGACCCGACACCACCCGATGCGCCAGTGATCAGGACCCGTTCTCCGTTGGCGAGTCCGACTCGATGCAACATGCCCTCGGCAGTCGAGTAGGCGCAGGGGAACGAGGCGAGTTCGATGTCGGTGAGCGTCGAGTCGACCGGGAAGGCTTCGGTTGCGCGGACCGCGCAGAACTGGGCGAAACCACCGTCGATCTCTGAGCCCATGGTGATGCAGACGCCGTTGCCATCAGGAAGCGACTCTTGCATCGTGCGGATCATCACACGTTCGCCGATGCGTGCATCGTCGACATTCGCGCCGACGGCGACGATCGTGCCCGCGGCATCGGCCCCTTGGATTCGCGGGAACGACAGCCCCTCACCTGCCCAACCACCGTCGTCGGTTACGGCGTCGTCGTAGCCGCCTTCTCCGCCAGCGCCGGTTCCAGAGGTGACCGACTTCGAATACCAGCCGATCCGGGTGTTGACATCGGTGTTGTTGACGCCGGCGGCGCCCACCTGCACCAAGACCTGATCAGGTCCAGGGCTCGGCACGGGCACATCGGTGCGATGCTCGAGCATCTCGAATCCGCCATGACCGGTCAGATAAACAGCGTGCATGGTCTCGGGAATCTGCGACATCCTGCAGTCTGGCGGATATCGGCGGTCAGAATCCAGACCTTCGATCGAAGAGGTCTAGTCGGCCGGCTGGGCGGTTGTGGTCGTGGTCTGCCGAGCAATGGTCGTTTGATCGATGGGTGGCGCAGGCAGCGAGGGCAGCGAGGGCGGATCGAGCTTCTCGAACCGGTAGGTCTCGCCAAGCGCGTCGGCAGCGGTGAGGAGGAAACCTGAATCGGTGACCTCTATCGCTATTTCACCTTCGAACAGACGGTCGAAATCGACAGCGAGCAATGGTTCGCATCCGAAGCTGTCCCAACCAAGGTTTGTTCCCTTCACGTCGGGCAAGGTGTTCTGGATTCGCTGGAACCGACCGGAGTCGAGCTGGGAGAGTGTCGACCAGTTGTTTCCGCACTGGACCCACGCAACCTCCCCGTCGACTATCTCGACGTTCGCGGTCCTGATCGTGAACTCGATGTACTTGCTCACGCCGTACCAGGCATCGAGCTGAACGTAGAACTCTGGAAACTCGATAGATCCCGAAGCCCTGGGCTGATTCGTGTCGTCGACCAAAATGAACCTTGCCGATCCGATCTGGGCATCGTTTTGTGTTTCGTCGAGCACTCGAAGCAGCGGGTATTCGACGAGCGTTACGTCCCATGGAGCAGTGGTGGTCGGACCGACCTCGATCGGTGCGCTGTCTTCGGCAACCGATCCAGCGTCGTCGCTGACAGGGGCGGGCTCGTCGGCAGCATCGGCGACCGAATCACCAGCGATGAGCGTTGGCCGATCGCTGCCGCACGCCGCGAGCACAAGGGCCACAAAGAGGAGGACGAGAAAACGAGTTCGCATGATGGTTCTACGACCAGTATCGGCCATCGGTTCCCGCAGGCTGAAGCAGCCTGGTGTTTGGCGGAGTCAAACGCCGAGTGGTTGCCATCTGCGGTGGCACAGGCTGGGTTAATCGGAGGTGAGTTCTGTCGTGGTTGTTGTCGACTGTGGCGGTGGCGTATCCGATGTCTCACCGGTGGGCCATGGCGATGGGATCTTCAGGAACATCGCTGGTTCCTGAAGTGCATCGAGGTTGTTCAGGACGAAACCATCATCGGTCACCTCGATCTCCACGAACCCGTCGAAGAGCGCAGCGAAATCGATTGGCAGATCCGCATCGCAACCTACGTCGCCCCAGTCGAGCCCGGTGTTTAGGACCTTGGGAAGGACGTTCGGTGTTCGTAGGTACTGCGTTGGTTCGATTCGTTTGAGACCAGCCCAAGTGTTGCCGCACTGAAACCGATTCTGGCCATCGGTCGACAGGGCAACGTTGGTGTACATGATCGTGTGGGCGACGTAGTCGTTGACGCCGAACCAGCCATCGATCTTCACCAGAAATGTCGGGAAGTCATCAGAGCCAGAGGGACGAGGTTCGCCGGTTTCGTCGACCAGAATGAAACTCGCCGAACCGAGCCCGATCGTGTCGTCAGGTCGACGCTCGAGGTGCGCAAGGAGCGGGTACTCGGTGAGCATCCAATCCCACGGAGCAGTGGTGGTTGGACCAACCTCTTCGTTCCCCGTCTGCCAGGTCGTGCTGGGGCCGCCCATGTCGTTCAGCGGACCGACATCTCTCGGTGCGCTGTCGTCGGCCACAGCGTTGGCGGCATCGGAAGCGTCGTCGACCGAGTCTCCGGCGATGAGTGTTGGCCGATCGCTTGCGCACGCCGCGAGGGTGAGGGCGAGGACGAGGACGAGACGACGGGTGCACATGTTGGTTCTACGACCAGTATCGGCCACCGGTTCCCGCAACTTCACCTCGAGCGGCGTTATTGGTTCCAGCTGGCGGTGCCCAGCCGGTAACCCACCGAACGAACGGTCGCGATGAGGTTGGCATGTTCTTCGCCAAGCTTCGACCGCAGCCGACGGATGTGGACGTCGACCGTGCGAGCGCCGCCGTAGTAGTCGTATCCCCAGACCTCGCTCAACAAGATCTCTCGGCTGAACACCTTGCCCGGTTGGGACGCCAAGAACCGAAGCAACTCGTATTCCATGTACGTCAGATCGAGGGCCCGTCCGTCGACCACTGCTTGGTAGGTCTCGACGTTCAGGCTGAGTGGGCCGTATGAGATGATCGCTGCGTCGCCACCGCCGTCGAAACGGTGCAGCATGTGTTCGAGGCGTGCCTCGAGCTCGGCTGGATGAAATGGCATGAGGCAAAAGTCGTCGAAGTGGTCGGTGTTGTCGGCCAGCTCGGGAAGTGCCTCGGCAGACACCAACATCAAGGTGGCCGACGGTGTGTCCTCGCGTGAGCCGAGCCACTTTGCGATACGAAACGCCATCTCTGGATTGCCGTCGACAGTGATGACCGCGCCTGACCACCCACCTTTCGGTTCGAGGGTCTGGGCAGCACTCGCATCGGCGACGGCTTTCCACTCGCAGCCCAAGACGTCGAGCACCTTCGTCAGGCTTGAACCCATTGGCGCTGGGTGGACGAGAATCGTCTGGTTCTTCACGCTCACCATCGCCGGAGGTAACGATCGAGTTCGAACTGGGTCACGTGACGCGAGTAGCTCTCCCATTCCGCGCGGCGATTTCGGATGAACCATTCGAAGATGTGTTCACCGAGCGCCTCTTGGACGAGTTCTGACCCTTCCATTTCGTTCAGCGCCTCGTCGAGTGAACGGGGAAGCGTCGCCACACCAGCGTCGGAGGCGCTCTTGCTGTCGAACAGATTGACCTGGGTCTCCGCCTGCAGCTCATACCCCTCCTCGATGCCTTTCATGCCGGCCGCAAGAATCAGCGAGAACGCAAGGTAGGGATTACACGCCGGGTCGAGCGCTCGGTACTCGATGCGGGTTGCATCGGGTTTGTTGGGTTTGGTCACCGGAATTCGCACCAGAGTCGACTGATTGTTTCGCGCCCATGAGACGTATCTGGGTGCTTCGAGACCGTCGTTCAACCGTTTGTACGAATTGATGAGTTGATTGGTCACCGCAGTTATCTCGCGGGCGTGGCGCAACGTGCCTGCGATGAATTGTTGTGCGACCGTAGAGAGCCCGTACTCGTGATCGGGATCATGGAATGCATTTTCGTCGCCTCGCCAGAGCGACATGTGCGTGTGCATGCCCGATCCCTGCACACCATCGAGTGGTTTTGGCATGAACGTGGCGTGGACGTCGCGCTCCATGGCGATCTTTCGAACCACCAGACGGAACGTCATGATCGAGTCCGCCATTGCTAGGGCTTCGGTGTACTGCAGGTCGATCTCATGTTGCCCGGGTGCGTCTTCGTGGAAGCTGTACTCGACGGGAATCGAGAGTGCTTCGAGCATGTGTTGGGTCGTCTTGCGAAGGTCGCTCGCGACGTCGGCAGTCGTGAGGTCGAAGTACGACGCGTTGTCGACCGGCTCGAGTGGGGTCTTCGAATCGCCATCGGTCAGATAGAAGAACTCCATCTCTGGCGCGACGTTGAACGTGAACCCCGCTTCGTGGGCCCGCTTCAAATTGCGGCGAAGCACCTGGCGAGGGTCACCAGCGAAAGGTGTGCCGTCGAGGCGCTCGATATCGCAGAAGACCAGCGCTGATGGTTCGTCGTCTCTGGCCCAGGGAAGCAGTTCGAATGTGCGCGCGTCGGGACGAGCGAGCACGTCGCTTTCTTGAACACGGCTGAAACCGTCGATCGACGATCCGTCGAACTGGAGGCCTTCTTCAAAGACCTTCTCGAGTTCGGCTGGCGAAATGGCGACCGACTTGTGCTGTCCGAGTACATCGGTGAACCACAATCGGACGAGTCGCACACCGCGCTCTTCGACAGTGCGAAGGACATAGTTCTCCTGTGGTTCCATCTCGACATGGTCGCACCCGGCGTCGCGAACAGCCACTCGAGTCCACAACCGGTTCACACTGCGTTAACACAGCGGGATGTACCTGCGCGCCGGGGTGCGGCTACGGTCGAACCGGTCAGTTGCACGCCGCCATGGACGTCGGCGCAATCGATGCACGGCCTTTGCCGTGAACACGTCCCACAACCAAGGAGTACTCGGATGGCTTACCGAGCTGAATACATCTGGATCGATGGCCATGTGCCAACGAAAGAGGTCCGTTCGAAGACACGGGTTCTCGCTGACGGCGTCGAGCCGGGAATCTGGGGCTATGACGGCTCCAGCACCAACCAGGCCCCCGGCGACAAGAGCGACATCGTCCTCCAGCCCGTCGCGTCCTTCCCGGACCCCATTCGCGGCGGTGACAACATCCTCGTGATGTGCGAGACCTTGTTCGTCGACATGACTCCAATCCCCACCAACACTCGAGCACTCGCACGTGCGGCTGAGGACCGGTACGGCGATCAGGAGCCGTGGTTCGGTCTCGAGCAGGAATACACGCTCATCGATCCGACCACCGGATGGCCCTCGGGTTTTCCACCGAACGGATTTCCGGCCCCACAGGGCCCCTACTACTGCGGTGTTGGCGCGCTGAAGATCCACGGCCGCGATTTGGTCGAGCGCCACACAGACCTCTGCATCGCAGCGGGCTTGAAGATCTCGGGTACAAATGCCGAAGTCATGCCTGGTCAGTGGGAATTCCAGATCGGCCCAGCCGGAACCACTGAGGTGGGCGATCACCTTTGGGTTGCTCGTTACTTGTTGTACCGGGTCGGCGAAGAGTTCGATATCGAGGTCACGATCGAGCCCAAGCCCATGAAGGGCGACTGGAACGGCGCTGGCATGCATACGAACTTCTCGACCAAGGCCATGCGCGAGTCGTACCCCCCGATCATCGCTGCCTGTGAAGCAATGGGCGCCGAAGGCGTCACAGCCAAGCACCTCGCCGGTTACGGCGTTGGCATCGAAGATCGCCTGACCGGTGCTCACGAGACACAGCGCTACGACCAGTTCAGCTATGGCGTGTCCGACCGAGGCGCATCGATTCGTATTCCGTGGCAGTGCGAGCAGGACCAGAAGGGTTACATCGAAGACCGTCGCCCGAATGCAAACGCTGATCCGTATGTGGTGGCAGCGCTGCTCACCAACACGATCGGTGCGGCGCTGGCGGAATAGCCCGCTCGTTCCTCACTCCTGGCAATCGCATCGTCGCTTCGCTTTGGATGTTCTGCGGACTGCCGGAGGCCGCGTCACGCCCTCCGTCCCTCCGCGTAGCGACCGTGAGTGCTTGGCCCGATCTCGACCGGAAATGTCGAGCGTGACACGGGAGGAGCTGGAGTGATCTACCCGTGTAGACCATAGTCGTTACAGCTGCTACGTTCGCGTTGATGGCTACCAACGACGCCCGTGGCGAGGTTGTTGTTACGTGGCCCATGTATGACCCAGATGGCTCCACGACGGGCCGGATTCTGCGAGACCTAGGTTATGCAGTGCGTCTGGAGCCCAAGACAGGCGCTCGATCAGTCGAGGAGTTAGTCGTTGCCGTGGGTGACGCGGTGGCGGTCATCGCGAGCACTGATCCCTTCGACGCAACAGTCTTCGAGGCGTGCCCCGGTCTTCGAGTTATTGCCCGAACGGGCGTCGGCACGGATGCCATCGATCTGGCCGCGGCTACCGCGCACAACGTCGTTGTCACGACGACGCCTGGCGCCAACGAGGAAACCGTCGCCGACCACACCCTCGCGCTATTACTTTCGGTTATTCGACGGATCAGCGAGCACGACCAGTCGATGCGCGCTGGGCGCTGGGACCGCGCAGGAACTCTCACGCCGAGCGATGTGTTCGAATCAACCGTCGGGCTGGTTGGTTCGGGCACTATTGGCCGAGCAGTGATCGCCCGGCTGAGAGGTTTCGGTTGCACGATTCTGGTCACTGACCCGGCCCTCGAGCAACCGCTGCCCGGTACCGAACTCGTAGACCTCGACGAACTGTTGCTTCGTTCCGACTCGGTTTCACTACATGTGCCCCTTCTCGACTCCACGGAAAACTTGATCGGTGAACGCGAGCTCTCACTCATGAAACCATCAGCGGTGCTGGTTAATGCGTCTCGAGGTCGCATCGTTGACGAGGTCGCCCTGCACGCGGCGCTGGTGGCCGGCGAAATCGCGGGCGCCGGGTTTGACGTGTTCGCTCAGGAACCGCCGGTGAACTCATCGTTGTTGGAACTCCCCAACGTCGTGTTGACGCCACACGTCGGGGGTCTAAGCCATCGTGCCATCGCGGCGATGACCGAACGAGCGACCAAGTCGGTCTCCGAGGTCCTCCGCGGACTGTTGCCAGATGATGCCGTGAATCCGGAGGCGATGGGAATCTTCCCTCGACCGGAGACCCCACAGGGTCAGTAGAGGCTTTCCTCGTCGCCCTTGGGTTCGGTGGCTGTCTTGGTCGCCTGGGAGAAGTCCTCTGAAACCGCTCGTTTCAGACCAACGAGATCAGCGGACACCGTAATCATCCTGAAGCCTCTCGATTGGCGGTCCGCCCGCAAAGCAGCGCTGGCGTGAATACCGGGCACGACGCCGTGACGTTCGCACGCGGCAACAATCGCTGCGAGCGCGTCATGGAACCCGTCGTCGGTGCTGCCTGGCCTGTAGCCGAGACTGATCGCGAGGTCGGCGGGTCCGACGTAGATGGCTTCGACACCCTCGACGGACACAATGTCGTCGAGGTTCGCTATGGCTTCTACGGTTTCGATCATCGGAATGACCAGCGTGGCGTCGTTGGCGTGCTCGTAGTAGTCGGCACCTTCACGCAGCAGCGCACCAGCCGGGCCGAAGCTTCGATTGCCGGCCGGAGCGTACTTGCCCGCCTGGATTGCGGCCTCGCATTGAGCTTGGGTGTTGACCATCGGCACGATGACTCCCATCGCGCCAGCGTCGAGAACTTTGCCAATTGTGCCGCCGTCGTTGGCCGGCACCCGAACGAGCGGAGTGGAGGAACCAATGGCGATGGCCTGGATCATGCCGACCACGGCGGGGTAGTCGATGAGTCCGTGTTGCATGTCGATGTTGACATAGGCGAATCCGGCGGATCCCATCACTTCGGCGCTGGGTGTTGAGGCGAGCGATAACCATCCGCCCAACGCTCGGTCGCCTGATTCCATTGCTTCGCGCAGCGGGTTTGGGCGCATCAGAGTTCTTCGGCCAGGTGTTCGAGGAATGCGACGCTGGATACAGCGTCAGCAATCGGACCCTCACCGGGTGCTGGATCATTTGTGAGGGCGCAGTCTTGTTCGAGCACGTACCAGCCCTGGTAGCTGTTGGCTTCGAGATGACGAATCACGCCGCTGATGTCGACGCCGCCGGCCCCGAGGGGTTTGAACATGCCGTCGATCACCGCTTGACGGAACGGCAACTCGCCGCTTCGGACTCGTTCGGCCATGGCGTCGTCAACGTCTTTGAGATGCACGTGGTTGACGCGGTCGCCGGCGAGCTTGGCGATGTCGAGCGGGTCACATCCCGCGAGGTACAAGTGGCCGGTGTCGAGACAGAGCCCGACCTCGCAGCTCTCAAGCATCCGCTCGACCTGGGCTTCGCGGGCGATCGCCATGCCCCAGTGCGGGTGAATGGCCGTCGACAGCCCGTGGTCCTCGGCATTGTTCATGACCTTGTTGAGGTTGGCGATGAAGGTGTCCCATTCGTCTGGGCTCATGTCAATCTCGGTGTCGTACCCGTCGAAGTGGGAATCGGGGCCGAGAATGATGAACTCAGATCCGGTCTTGGCGAGCTGGCTATTGGCGCGGTCGACATAGGCCAACTGCTCCTCGATCCCTCGATCGCGGTACAACACTGCGGGCACAAACCCGCCGACCACCTGCAACTCGAATCCCTTCACGTAGTCGACCAGTTCGTCGGGATCGGTCGGCAAAAACCCCTCTGGGCCGAGCTCGGTCGCGCTGAGACCGGTTGACTTCATTTCCGACAACACTCGGTCGGAGTCCATGAGGTGACCCCACCCAGGCGAACCATCCACCCCCCAGGTGATTGGACCACCGGCAATGCGCTCAAGAAGACCAACCATTTCGACGTTCCACATCCTTTTCCCAGTCCGCTGGATCTACGCGGGTAGAACGCCTACTGTACCTGGGTGACGCCAGGAGGCAAGCATGGAAACAGTTCGTCTGACGACCGCTCAGGCCATTGTCCGGTGGCTCGTGAACCAAAGGACTGTTGTCGACGGTGAAGAGGTGCCGGTCTTTCCCGGGGCGTTCGGGATTTTTGGGCATGGAAACGTTACGTGTTTGGCCGAAGCGCTGGAGCGAGTCCAGGACGAGTTGCCGACCTGGCGTGGTCATAATGAACAGGGCATGGCGCTGTCGGCGATCGCGTACGCCAAGGCGAAGCGGCGACGCCAAATCATGATCGCCGCGACATCGGTCGGGCCCGGCTCAACCAACATGGTCACCGCTGCAGGGGTTGCGCACGCGAACCGGTTGCCGCTGTTGATGTTTTCCGGCGACACCTACCAGCACCGTCTCAATGACCCCGTCCTGCAACAGATCGAAGTATTTGACGACCCGACCGTAACTTCCGCTGACGTCTTCAAGCCGATCACTCGATACTGGGATCGGATCACGAGACCGGAACAGATCCTGCGATCGCTGCCCCAGGCGCTTGCGGTGATGTTGGACCCGGCCGACTGCGGGCCAGCGTTCTTTGCGCTCCCCCAAGATGTCCAGTCCGAGGCCTATGACTACCCCGTCTCATTCTTCGATCCGCGGGTGCACTACATACGCCGGCCCGGCCCCGATCCCCGAGACATCGCAGCGGCCGCGGCGGTGTTACGAGCTGCGGAGAAGCCGTTGATCATCGCCGGTGGCGGGGTGTTCTACTCCGGTGCCGAGACCGCATTGGCCGATTTCGCCGAGACGCATGGCATTCCGGTCGTTGAAACGATGGCCGGCAAGTCGATATTGGAGCATTCGCACCCGTGCCAGACCGGCGCCATTGGGGTAAGCGGCGTGACCTCGGCCAACGTCGTGGCCGAAGACGCGGACGTCATCGTCGCGATCGGTACCCGGCTCCAGGATTTCACGACCGGCTCATGGACCCTGTTCAAAAACCCGAACGCCCAGTTCGTATCCCTGAACGCGGCCCGTTGGGACGCGACCAAACAACACGCCACCGCAGTAGTTGGCGATGCACTCGCTTCTCTCGAACAGCTCGACGCCGCCATCGACACCTACGTCGCCCCGCCAGAATGGTTGTCTTTCGCCCAAGAACAGATGGCCGACTGGAACACCCACCTCGATACTTTCAAAGACCAAGAGCCGACCAAAGAGGGTGTTCCGTCCTACGCCCAAGTCATCCAACTCATCAACGAGATCTGCGACGACGACGACTATCACCTCTCGGCCGCGGGTGGTCTCCCCGGAGAACTGCTGGCCGGCTGGCGAAGCAAAGCAACCGGAACCTTTGACGGCGAGTTCGGCTATTCCTGCATGGGTTATGAGATCTCTGGTGGGTTGGGCGCAAAGATGGCCCGCCCCAATTCCGACGTCATCGCCTGGACCGGTGACGGCTCGTACTTGATGATGAACAGCGATATCTACGCCAGCGTCATGAGCGGCCACAAGGTCATCTATATGGTGTGTGACAACGCAGGGTTCGCGGTCATCAACCGCCTGCAGATGCACACCGGGGGCGTGGAGTTCAACAACCTCCTGAAGTCAACCAGGCACACCGAACTACGGCGGGTCGACTTCGCCAAACACGCTGAATCGCTTGGCGCGATCTCCGAGAAAGTCGACTCGTTGGCCGACCTTGCCGGCGCGTACGCTCGAGCGAAAGCCGCGGACCGGACCTATGTGATCGTCATTGATGTCGCCCAGTACGAATGGGTTGGTGGCGGGACATTCTGGGAATGTGGTATTCCCGAAGTCAGCCCTCGGGACGAAGTAATCGCCGCTCGAGGCGAGTTCGAGGCGGAAAAGAAGCATCAGCGAGCAGGCATCTGACAATGGGAGAACTCAACGGCAAAGTAGCGCTGCTCACTGGCGCCGGTTCCCTCATCGGCGCCGCCATCGGGCAACGTCTCGTTAACGAAGGCGCCCGAGTCGTTATGGGGGGCCGTGACACCGCCCTCGGCGCTGAAGTGTCAGAGCCGCTCGGCGATGCGGCTCGGTTCATTCGCACCGATATCACCATTGACGCCGACCTCGATGCAATGGTCAACCTCGCAGTCGATGATTTCGGCGGCGTCGACCTCGTCATCTCCGCTGCTGCCGTCTTTGACTGCGGGATGCTCGAGACCACCCGAGACCAATGGCGCCGCTCCTTCGACATCAACGTCATCAGCGCTGCCATGTTGATCCAAAAGGCGGTACCCCACATGCGAGATCGAGGGGGCGGATCGGTCGTGATCATCGGCTCGATCTCGGGAAAGATCTCCCAACCCAACCGAATCGTCTACCCAACCACCAAAACCGCGCTGCTTGGGCTCACCCGAAACATGAGCCAGGCTCTCGCCCCCGACAACATTCGGGTCAACCACATGTCACTGGGTTGGACATGGAGCCGCAATATCGAGAAGCGATACGGCAGCCGTAGTCGGGCTGACGCCTTCGCTGCCGAATTTCAGCCCATGGGACGCATGGCCAATCCCGAGGAAGCCGCCGACCCGGTTATCTATCTCTGCAGCGACCGTGCGTCATTCATCACCGGCGCCGACCTCGCTGTTGACGGTGGATATGCAGCCGTTGGACCCGAAGCACTCGGCCAAGCCGCCCTCAAAGTCCCTGTCCTCGCCGCCGAACCAGCCAGACGCGGTTGACGAGTTGGCGAGCCAGGAATGACGGAGAACGATCAAAAGCAGGCCGCGGTCCGGGTCCGTCGCCCGACCCGCAACGACGTCGCCCGTCTCGCAGGCGTTTCCACGGCGGTCGTCTCTTATGTCGTCAACAACGGGCCTCGGCCGGTCTCTTCCACGAGCCGGCAGCGGGTTCTCGATGCCGTAGAACAGCTGAACTATCGACCGAACGACGTCGCCAGAAGCCTCGCAGGGCACAGCACGAGAACAGTCGGGCTTATCGCCCCCACCCTCGCGAACCCGGTGTGGGCGGAACTATCTATGGGTGTCACCGCCACGCTGAAGGATGCGTCCTACCTGCTGTTGATGTGCGACGTCGAAGACTCCCCCGATCAGGATGCCGAGTTTGCCCACCTCCTCGTCTCCAAACGGGTCGACGGCGTCGTCCTTGTCCCGACCGCCAACACCCAGACAACCATCGATGTGTTGCGCTCCGGTCACGTGCCCTTCGTTATTGTCGAACAAGACGTTCCAGGCGCCCCGTCGGTTGTCGTTGACGCAAATCGCACTGGCCGGATCGTCACCGATCATCTCCTTCAACTGGGGCACACCAGGATCGCCATCCTGCGCGAACACCGCACCAGCCTCGACAGCTGGATGCGGTTCGACGGCTACCAAGAAGCACTCACAACTGCGGGGATCGCCGTCGACATGCGATTCGTCGCCGATGCTGCTGCCAGCTTTGACGGAAGCATCGTCGATGGCAGCATCGCTGCTGCCGCCCGACTCCTAGACATGAGCCCTGCACCCACTGCGGTGTTCGCCCACAACGATCTCCTCGCCATCGCGGTCGTACACGAAGCGAAACGCCGGGGCCTCCGCGTGCCCGAGGACCTCAGTGTTGTCGGTGTGGACGACATCGAGGCCGGCCGTTACAGCGACCCGCCGCTCACGACACTCCCGTTCCCAAAACGAGAACTCGGACAAGCCGCTGCCCGCATACTCCTCGACCTCATCGACGGCAAGACCGGCGAACGTCTCACCACCCTTGCTCCACCCGACCTCATCGTCCGATCGTCCACTGCGCCGCCGCCCTCGCGATGACACCCGACCCCGTACTGGACATCCGGGCAAAGCTCGGCGAATGTCCAGTTTGGGATCATCGCGAGGACGTCCTGTACTGGATCGACATCGACTCATTGGCCGTACACCGTTACGACCCTGCGACCGCTACCAACACCACACGCCACATCGACGGCCGGCCAGGCTCCATCGCCCTCACCGCTGACCCCGATGAGCTCCTCGTCGCAGTAGAGCACCGCCTTCAGAAACTCAACTGGACCACCGGCCACGCCACCGACTACCTCGAACTAGAACGCGGCGGTGCGCCCACAAGACTCAACGATGGTCGCTGCGACCGCAGAGGTCGGTTCTGGGTGGGATCCATGAACGATCCGCCAGCCGGTAACTCCCGCTCCGGACAGCTCCACCGCGTCGACACGACCGGGGTCACCACTATCGCCGAGGAAAAGATCGGGGTCTCGAACAGCCTCGCGTTCAGCCCCGACGGCACAGTGATGTACTTCTCCGACACAACCCGCGAGCTGTTGTGGTCATTCGACTATGACCCCGACACTGGCCATCGAGCCAACCGCCAAGTTTTGCTTGACTTCGCTAATCTTCCCGGTCGCCCCGATGGCGCTTGCGTCGACAGCTCTGGCTGCCTCTGGGTCGCTTGTGTGTATGGATGGGCGCTTCTGCGGGCTACACCTACAGGTGCCGTTGATCAGATCGTCGAGCTGCCGATGGAGAAGCCGTCCATGCCTGCCTTCGGTGATCCCGACCTGACAACGCTGTACTTGACGTCGATCAGCACTGGAGGATCCCAGCCTGCCGCGCCTGGACAAGCACTTGCTGGGGCCCTCGTCGCGCTAGACGTCGGTATCGACGGAATCGCTGAGCCGTTGTACGCCGGTCCGTCCCACCTTGGCTGAACGGTCTCTTCGTGGAATATTTCGATCCCCCCGACAGGCGATGGCCGGTGTGTACGCCGTTAGAGTTTCGGCGTGGCCGTGTTGCGAATAGCGATTTGTCAGATCAATACAAAGGTCGGTGATCTGCAGGGGAACGCAGAGAAGATCCGTTCCTCGATGGCCGAGGCCGAACGTGAGGGCGCCGACCTTGCACTGTTCCCCGAGCTCACGATCACGGGATACCCACCTGAGGATCTGCTGTTGAAGCCCGGATTCGTTTCAGAGAACATTGCAGTCCTGCACGATGTGGCTGCTTCGATCACGGGTCACTGTGCCGCAGCCATCGGGTTTGCCGATGGCTACGGACATGGCCAGACGTACAACGCACTTGCGGTCGTTGGTGACGGGAGGGTCAAAGCCACATATCACAAGCGGGCGCTACCGAACGACGGCGTCTTCGACGAGCAACGAGTGTTCATGCCAGGCACGGAACCGATGGCTCTTCACGAAATCGCTGGTGTTCGGGTGGGCATGTCGATCTGCGAGGACGGGTGGATCGCCGGTGGACCTGTTCCACAGCTCGTTGCGGGCGGCGCGCAGCTGATCGTCAACATGAACTCGTCTCCGTACTACAGACGAAAGTCTGAGGTTCGCGAGGCGGAGATGCGGGCACGAATTCACGAAGCCGGCGGGGTTCCTCTCGTCTACGGAAACCAGGTCGGCGGACAGGACGAGCTGGTGTTCGATGGGTCCTCCTTCGTGCTTGATGCATCGGGCGACGTCGTTGCGCGAGCGGGGCATTGCGTCGAGGAAATTCTCGTCGTCGATGTCGACGGACTCGAGGACACACGATCCGATCAGCCTGCATCCGACGTTGGTCTCCGAAATCGCTTTCCAGTCATTGCAGTTTCCGGCTCTACCGGCCGTGGCTTCGTGGGAGCTTCACCTCGAGTCTCGCCGCTGCCACACGAACTCGACGAATTGCACGATGCACTTGTCCTCGCCACCCGTGACTACGTGCAGAAGAATGGATTCACCGACATTTGTCTTGGGTTATCGGGTGGGATCGACTCCACGATCACCGCAGCGATTGCTGCTGACGCTTTGGGACCCGAGAACGTGCACTGCGTGCTCATGCCCAGCCGGTACTCGAGTGATCATTCCGTGAGTGACGCCGAGGACTTCGCGAAGCGGCTCGGTGTGTCGTTTCGGACTATCGGAATTGAACCAGCGCATGCGGCTTTCCTCGACATGTTCTCCGACTCCTTTGCTGGCCGTGAAGAGGGCCTCACCGAAGAGAACCTGCAATCGCGGATTCGCGGCGTGATTCTGATGGCGCTCACCAACAAGTTCGGTTGGCTTGTGATGACCACCGGCAACAAGAGCGAAGCAGCGGTCGGGTACTCAACGCTCTACGGCGACACAGCGGGCGCTTATGCGGTGATCAAAGATGTGTACAAGCTCGATGTCTACGCCTTGGCGCGCCGATTCAATGAACGTGCCGGACGAGAGGTGATTCCCGAGACGGTCATCACGAAGCCGCCGTCAGCAGAGCTTCGGCCCGACCAACGTGATGACCAGAGCCTGCCCGCCTACGAAGACCTCGACCCACTTCTTGAGGCCTACATCGAAGGTGATCGCACGGTGGCCGAACTCATCGACATGGGTTTCGACGAGGCGACGGTGAAACGCATCACGCGGTTGGTCGACATCTCGGAGTTCAAGCGTCGCCAGACACCCCTTGGTGCGCGTGTCACGAAGAAGGGGTTTGGCCGAGACCGTCGGCTCCCTATCACCAACGGCTTTCGCTGAGTTTTTGTCGGGACTTCCCCCTGTTTCGTCGTCAGGACTTCCGCCTGACATCCGCGGTGACCGGGTGACAACTTCGAGTGGCACGACCTTGGCGGCGTGCATCCGTGGGACGTGTTTTGGCCGTAAAGCCCAACATGGGAGCAGATGCACGAGATGGCGATCAGGCACGCACCAGTCCGGGAAAGGCCAAGCTCGCACTCTTGAGCTTGGGACTGTTCGGCGGTCTTGTCGTCGTTGGCGGAGCTTTTGGGCTGCTGGTCGGGCCCAATGAAACCGGACAGCGGATCGCAACTGCTCCGGTGGAACAGCTCATCGCGCCGAGCTCAACGGCTGCGGAGCTGGTGAAGGGCCTCGACACAAACGCATCTCTTGCTGAGGTCGTCCAGGCGCCCACCACAACACTGGCGGGAGAGGGACAGCCTGCGTCTGCGCCAGTCGAGGTGCTCGGCGTGACCGAACTTGGTTTGTCTTTGGGGCCGTCGACCTCGATCTCGCCAACAACGACGAGCCTGCCCGCACTCGCACTCGCACCCGCGGCCGTGGAGTTCCTCGAGCTTCCAAAGGCTGTGTATGACCGGTTCACGTTGGAACAGAGCGAGGTCCTGGCGATCAACGTCGCTGCAAACGACAAGATTGGTGGAAGGCTGGATTCTGTCGAGACGACGGGTCTCGGCGAACTTCCACCTGGATTCACCCTCGAGAGCAACGGAGTGTTGTCGGGAAGCACCGATCAATGCGGCAATTGGAAGCTTCAATATGTGTTGAATTCAAGCAATCCAGCGATCGGAACATCGTGGATTGACATCACCGTCGGTGGCTGTACCCAATCGGAGTGATGTTACTTTTGGCACATTTTCAGCAGCGTGTGCGGTGGTGGCGACCAAATCGGTCGGTAGAGTTTCCCTTCAGGTCGGCTCGGAAAGAGTCGAAACAACTGCATCACCTACACGAACTGGGTGTCGTAGTCAACACGGTGGTGGCGATGGCCGCTACTCGGATCAGATTGGAGAATCCTCTTGGCGAAAGAGCGTGTCGAGCGGGACGAAGAAGATCTTGTCCGGCTGTATCTCACTGATATTGGCCAGTACCCGCTCCTGACAAAGGACGATGAGGTCCGGCTCGCCCAAGCCATCGAGAAGGGCGCGGAAGCCCGCACCACCATCGATGAGCCAGGTGACGTCACGCCAGCCAAACGTCGCGAACTAAATCGCGACCTTCGGCGAGGCGAAGAAGCCGAGCGCACGTTCGTACAGTCGAACCTGCGGCTCGTGGTTTCCATTGCAAAGAAGTATCAAGCGTCGGGTCTGCCGTTGCTCGATCTCATTCAAGAGGGAAACCTCGGTCTTATGCATGCCGTCGAGAAGTTCGACTGGCGCAAGGGTTTCAAGTTTTCGACGTATGCAACATGGTGGATTCGCCAGGCGATCACTCGTGGCATCGCCAACACCGGTCGCACTATCCGGCTTCCCGTGCACGCTGGGGACACCCTCACGCGTCTGCAAAAAGCAAGGTCGCGCCTCGAGCTGAAGCTCGGCCGCCCAGCAACTCTTTCAGAGCTTTCTGCTGAAGTGGAACTGCCCGAAGACAAGGTCACTGAGGCGCTTCGCTTCGCTGCTGAACCGTTGTCACTTTCAGAACCACTTCGTGAAGACGGCGACGCCGAGCTTGGCGATGTAGTCGAGGATCGCTCAGCCGACTCGCCGTTCGAAGTCGCCGCAACGGCGCTACTTCCTGACGAGATCAGCCGACTCCTCTCGCCCCTTGATGAGCGTGAGCGAGAAATCCTCAAACTTCGCTTCGGTCTCGACCGCGGCGAACCACGCACGCTCGAAGAAGTGGGTGAACACTTCAACCTGACTCGCGAGCGCATTCGTCAGATCGAAGCTCGCGCGATGTCGAAACTCCGGCATCCATCGAGCGACACAGGAGCGCGCGACCTGCTCGCTGTGTAGTCCTGGAGGTGTCTGAGTACCTGGTGGGCTCCCCCGCCTTCAAAGCGGGCGATACGGGCGATCCCCGTATGGCGGGTTCGATTCCCGTCCACCTCCGCCAAATCGTTCTAACGATCGCCGCATGTAGTGCCGTGATCGCGATGTTCCCCTCGATGGCAGCGGGTTCAGCCAGGTTGTTGTCATCGACCCCCACCGAGGGCGAGAGCCTCGAGGCGCTTGAACAGATCGAGTTCGAGTTCGACACGTTGCTTCTGGACGCCGGTGCGGAAGTCACCGTGACCCGACTCGACGGGACAACCTTCGCCGTTGCCGACACGATCATCGACGGAGTGACGCTGCGCGCAATGGGCCCGGACGTACTGCCCTCAGGGAATTACTCGATCGGGTTCAGTGTGCGATCAGCCGACGGTGCGTTGAACGAGGGATCGATTCGGATTTCGATCGACGCCCCAGCTCAGTCGCTTGGGGGCGGGCTGATCATAGTCATCGTTCTCGCAGTTGCGATGGGAGTCTTCGCAACCCTCGTCTTTCGCGCAGACAAGAGACGAAGGCCTCGTCCCAGATAATGATCACCCACCGAATAGAAACCGCTGACGGCCTTTCCCTTCACGTGGTTGAGGACGGTCCGAGTAACGGTGTCCCGGTCATGCTCGTTCACGGTTGGCCTGACACCCACGAGGTATGGCGTCACCAGATCGCTGCATTGAGCGACAAGGGCTTTCGAGTGATTGCCCATGATCAACGGGGGTTCGGGAAGTCAGACCGTCCAGCAGAGGTCGAGGGTTGCCACGTCTTCAAGGCAATGGTCGACATCGGTTCCATTCTCGATGCTCTCGACGTGGACAGTGGGCATCTCATCGGGCACGACTGGGGTTCCGCCCCCTGCTGGTTAGCAGCAACGTTCTCTCCCGAACGGGTGCGTTCCCTGACTTCGTTGTCGGTGGGGCATCCGTTGGCTTTTCGTGACGCCGGTATCGAACAGCGGCAGAAGAGCTTCTACATGTTGCTCTTCCAGTTCGTCGATATTGCCGAAGAGTGGTTGTCAGCTGACGATTGGACGAACATGAAGTTACTCATCGGCGATCTCGACAATTGGCCGCGTCGAAAGGTCGAGCTCGAGAAACCAGGTGCCCTGACGGCATCGCTCAACTGGTATCGCGCAAACGTGGGTCCGGCGACGCTCGTTGATCCGCCTGCGGATCTTCCAAATATCACCGTCCCGACTTTCGGGGTGATGGGCGCTCATGATTGGGCGTTGCTCGACACCCAGATGATCAACAGCTCAGAACATGTGGACGGGGAGTTTCAGTACAAGTCCGTGCCCGATGCAGCGCACTGGCTACAAACCGATCAATCTGAGGTAGTGAACGACCTATTGATCGAGTGGTTGGGGAGTCATGCGTAGGCTTCTTCTTCCCGTCATCCTGACTCTCGTTGTGGTGCTCGCATCACCCGTGGGTGCCCAAGAGCGACCACCCCTCGAACCCGGCGTCTCGACCTTCGTTCCGATCGTCGATTCAATCGTGATCGATGGCGACCTTTCGGATTGGACCAGCCTTCCCGCGATCATCACCTCCACCGGACCCACACTTTCCGGAGATCCGGCGAACACGGGGAGTGTGACGTGGCAAGTGGCCGCAGTCGGGCAGACACTCGTGTTCTCCGCCACCGTCGCCGATGCCACGATCGTTGCTGGCCAGCATGGTGCCAACTTCTGGAACGAAGACTCGGTCGAGTTGTATGTGAACTTCTCCGGTGATCGGCAAGTGACGAGTTATCGGCCTGGGATCGCCCAGATAACCTTCTCACCCGTCGACATCGGAAACGCCGACCCAGCGGCACTCACAATCACCGGAAACAACGCGTCGGACGTGTCGGTGAGCGGATTCGTCTTCGCAACCGCCGATGGGTGGGGAGTGGAGGCTGCTCTGAGCCTCGACGGTCTCGGTGTCCCGGTGGATCAAGGAGAATTCGGGCTACAAGTGCATGCGAATGGCTCAAGCGGAGGGGATCGCGATACCAAACTTATCTGGTCCATCGCAGACGTCAACGATTCATCATTCACCGATCCGAGCGTCTTTGGCACCGGTGTGTTTGTTGATGAGAACAACGCTGCGCCGTTGGACGAACCCGCAACCGACGCCTCCGTCGACACAGCTACGGCCATCGACGACGTAACGGTTGAGGCGGACGAACCTGTGGCTGACGTATCGATCGACGATCCCGTCGCCGAAGCGTTGCCGGATGAATCTGCGGCGCCAGTGGTCGCGGTCGAAGACCCGAAGAGTCGCACGTTGCTGATTGCAGCGGTATTCTCGGCTGCCTCGATCATGCTCGGCGGTTTCTGGTTCGAACACCGCCGAAAGGCCGACGAAGAGCGTCACGCCGCCGCCGTGCGTGAGGCGACTGCGGAGCCGCTGGCGCTCGGTCCGTCTGAGCTAGAGAGCTCGGAGTAGCGCAGTCACCGCAGCTCGGCTCGACTCAGCGACTCACTCAGAGAGTTTGCCGAGTCCTAGTCTCGACCGATGGTGTTCACACCGTCTGCTTCGTCGAAGAGTTTGGGGTACGGCCTGCCAATCCCGATGAGTTGGTGAAACAGCGGGGTCCCCCGGTCGATGACGTCCTGTGGAACACCCGAGAGCTGGTCTTCGAGTGGGATGACAAACTTGGGCAGGTATTCGATGAGGATCGCGGTGCGGTCGTGGTCTGAGTTGTTCGGCATGGCGCAATGCCACACCATGCCGTTGAAGATGATCGCATCGCCGGGGTCCCCGGACATGCGATCGCACTCGGCATGAAAGGACTCGCGGTCTTCCTTGTCTGGATACCGCAGTTCACCTTGTGAGCCAGCGAGGAACGCGCTAGCGCCCGAGACCTCGTTGAACGGATCGAGGGGAATAGTGACCTGAAGATTTAGGGGAAAGCTCGAATTGATGCGAGCTGGGAAACCCTCGCGGTCGTACATGTCCCAGTACGGATAGTCGATGTGCGGCTCTTGTCCGGGGCCGCCGGGGAGAAGCCGGTTTGCTGCAATCGAGCCGAGGTGGAACTTGTTGCCGAGAAAGGCAGAGGTGATCTGAGCAATGGCATCGTGCTGGACCATTCGTTCGAACACCTTCCCCTTGGCGAGAAGGTTCCACACCCGCCGTTGCAGATGGAGTTTCTCCTCGTTTGCGCCTTGGAAATGTGTCTCTTTGTCCTGGTCTTTCGAGTACTCCATGATGAGTTCTCGTGTTTCGCGAACGGCAGCCTCGTCGAAGGCGCTCCGAATCACCACGGCGCCTGGACCCGACAACAACTCGTCGATGATGTGCTCCATCTGCTCGTCGAGTTTCGTGATGTCCACTTCAAACATGGGGCACCTCCAGGGAGGGGTTAGCGCACGCGTTCGATGGTGCGGTTGATCAAGTTCTCGAGCATCTCTTGTTGCCCGCTGATCGGAGTGGGATCGATGTTGTTTGCGAGGACATCGGCGTGGAGGTCGGCCAAACCAACTTCTCCGGCGAGGATGTGTTGACCGCGATCTGTGCCCCATCCCGCGTAGCGGGCCTCGACGAGCGAGGCGAGTTCGCCGTCTTCGATGAGTGCTGCAGCGACGAGCAGGCTGCGCGCCATGGTGTCCATCGCCCCGATGTGGGCGTGGAAAAGGTCGTTGGGGTGCATGCTCTGGCGGCGTAGCTTCGTGTCGAACATGAACCCGCCGGTCGTGAAGCCTCCTCCGAGGAGGATCTCATAGACACCGAGGCTCATCTCTTCGACGGAGTTGGGGAACTGATCGGTGTCCCAGCCAAGTCGGTTATCGCCACGGTTGGCATCGACGGATCCAAAGATGCCGTTCGTGACCGCCTGCTTGATTTCATGGTTGAAGTCATGGCCGCCGAGCGTGGCGTGGTTGACCTCGATGTTGACCTTGATGTCGTTCTCGAGTCCGTGATGCTGCAAGAACCCATAGACCGTGGCCGAGTCGTAGTCGTACTGGTGTTTGGTTGGTTCCTGGGGTTTGGGCTCGATCAGGATCGTGCCTTCGAAGCCGATCTGTTTCTTGTAGTCGATGACCATATGCAAGAAACGTCCGAGCTGGTCGAGCTCTTGGGCCATGTTGGTGTTGAGCAACGTTTCGTATCCTTCGCGCCCACCCCAGAGCACATAGTTCTCTCCGCCGAGGCGGTGAGTGGCGTCCATGCAATGTTTGACCTGCGCTGCGGCATGAGCGAAAACATCGGGGTTCGGATTCGTTGACGCACCGGCTGCGAACCGCGGATTCACGAAGGCTTGGGCGGTTCCCCACAGCACCTTTGTTCCGGTCTCGGCCATCTTGGCCTCGGCGTAGTCGACCATGGCGTCGAGGTTGGCGCAGCTTTCTGCGAAGGTTGCGCCTTCTGGGGCGATGTCGCGATCGTGGAAGCTCCAGAACGGAATACCGAGTTTCTGGAAGAACTCGAATGCTGCGTCCATCTTGAGGCGAGCCGCATCCATTGGATCCATTGTTGGGTTGAACCAAGGCCGGTCGAACGTGCCTGTGCCGAAGATGTCTGCGCCGACCCACGCAAAGCTGTGCCAGTAACACACCGCCATGCGCAACTGATCCTCCATTGACTTTCCAAGAACAATGCGATCCTTGTCGTACCAGCGGAACGCGTATGGGTTGTCCGATTCGGGTCCCTCGTAGGCGATCTGGTTGGGGACGTCGGTGAAGAAGTTGGGCATGGTTTAGTTGGCTCCCTTGGATTTCGGTTTGCGTCCAGTCGAGGATCTTGTGACAAGACGCGGTTCGATCAGTTCGTGGCGGGCCTCGTTACGGCCCGCCAGTCGTTCGGCGAGCAGGTCGATCGCAATACGACCGAGCTGTCGACGAGGTTGGTGGATTGTTGTCAGTGAGACGGTGCCGATACTCGAAAGGATCGTGTTGTCGTAGCCGACGACGGAAATGTCGTCGGGTACGCGGACGCCCAACTCGGAGAGTTTCGTGAGTACGCCAATGGCGGCGAGGTCGTTGCCCGCGAAGATCGCGGTCGGTGGCTCGTGAAGCTCCATCAGCTGTGCCGCCCCGGCCGCTCCAGCCTGCTCGTCGAAGGCACCTTCGACGACGATTGGCGCAAGCCCTCGCTCGATCATTGCTTTCATGAACCCGTTTCGGCGCTCGGGACCACTTGGCGCGATCCCCGCATCGATGTGGCCAATTCGAGTGTGGCCCAGGTCGACGAGATGGTCGACGATCAGGCTTCCGCCGTGGTCCTCGTTGTTGTTGACCGTGTCGAAGTATTCCGACTCGACGTACGTGCTCACGGCAACTGTGGGCGTCTGGTTGGCGAAGCTCTCGAGCACCTCGGTGGACAAGCGTGCAGCGGCGAGCAGCAACCCATCGGTTCGCATGTTCATGAACGACTCGATGGCTTGAAGCTCGCCAGCGTCGCGCTGCCAACCCGAACTGATGAGGATTTGCAGCTCGTGCTCGCTGGCAGCAGCAGCAGCACCTTCGGCCATTTCGGTGAAGAACGGGTTGTGGAGGTCGTTCAACATCACACCAATGGTGTGGGTTTGTCCGCTTGCAAGATTTCGGGCCCATTGATTGGGGCGATAACCAAGGTCTTGCGCGGCAGCGAGCACTTTCTCGCGGCTGGCTTCGGACACGCGCGGTGAGTCTCGCATCACGAGCGACACGAGAGCTCGTGATACGCCAGCCTTGGCGGCCACGTCGTCCATGGTTGGTTGACCCATTCCGTCGCACAATAGCGAATGAACACAAGTTTGGGTAGAGCGCTCTACTTTT
>RCNE010001280.1_pt1 | contig 22971 bp, 22 predicted proteins | sample 2041361 | NCBI WGS metagenome assembly RCNE01 (sample SAMN09708229, study PRJNA481090) | Marine sediment metagenome, whole genome shotgun sequencing project.
CGAGTATTCAGCTAGAGAATCCCTTCTGACTATCATCGGGCGCGTTCCGCCACAGGCCACCGTCGTAGATATCACGCTCAGCGACGGAACCTCGACCCGGATCGACGTTCAAACCGATGGCTACTTCCTCGGTCTTGTCTACGGTCCCGGCGTCGATATGGGATCACAACCCGGTGTGCCAGTCACCCCGGAATTGGTCCACCTCACCGCCACCGACACTCTCGGGACAATCATCACCGACCGAGACCTACCCTGACACTAAATTGCGGCACAGGAGTCCAGACGGCACCTTCGAGGGACCCCACACTCCTGGGGTCCCTCGAAACACCTGCACACATTGCTGGCGACTCCCATTGCCGGCCACACCGAAGCCAAGCTGCTCAGATCGCTAAATATGGGCGATATCGCCCGCACTACCGAAACGAGCCGAACGGCACCTCGCGCTCGGGCCGCCCGCTACGGACCGTGGCGAGGTGCCTGTGTCTTATGCCCTGGAGCGAGGACGGATTACCCACATAACCCGACGTATCTGCTCGGGGAGTGGAACACTCACGGTGGTGCTCGCAGGTTTGTAGTGCGTGGGTCCAGTCGCTTTCTTTGGGGCGGTGGGTCCTGGGTCAGAGCGTCGTGTTTTAGGGATCGCAGGTCCAAACCTGGTAGTCGGCGCCGGTGGCGTCTCCCAGGGCTAGTGCGACGATGACTGTTCCGTCTTGATTCAGTCCCCACCACCACAGTGGTTGACCGGGCTGGACCTCGACGACGTCAGGTGCGGAGGCTTGAGCGATCTCCAGTGGGTCTTGGCCGGTGTCGGGAACTCTCTCCTCGACAACCGCCTCAGGGGAGCACTCAAGGCGACCCAGCGACGAATCGTCGTCTTCGGGCGGAATGTCGCTGGGAGGGAAGCTGGCCATTGTGGCCGGGATTGTTCCTCCGTCGAGCAGTGAACGGGTACCAAGCGGTGAGGCAAGCTCGATCTGGGCATCGAGGCTCACACCTACACAGGCACCGATAGCGGGCTTGTTGCTAGTCCAGACCGTGACCTCCACATGGTCCGCGGTTTCGTCGGTTTCGATAGCGATGACTTCGGTGAGAACTTCCATCCCCTTGCTGGTCTCACAGGCCCCGCCCTCAACCTGGATCGGAATGACAGTGGTGTCCGGGTCCATCGGTCCACGAGGCTCCCAGCGGCTGGCGACGAGATCATCGGCAACCCGATTCGGGCGGCAACCTCCCCAACTGACTACTGTGCCGCCTTCGATATCGAAAGCCGAATCGGGCAATCCGTCGCGGTAGCCGAGAACAAGCGAGTTCGACACGACGGAGAAGCCCTCAGCGCTCCCGTAGCGGGTGTGCTCCGGAGCGCCGGGTCCATTCGTGAAGAACGCCTCCATCATGGCGCCGACATCGGTTTCGACAAACTCGCTCGGGGACAGGTCGGGCCCTTCGAGGAACGAGGAAGAGAATCGCCTCGTTCCCCCGATGGAACAGGCCACCTCCTCCGAAGGGATTCTCGTTGCGGTCTCCTCACCAAGCGCGCTGGAGTCGCCCGTGCCGCGGGTGAACTGCAGCGCCACGCCATCGCCCTCGAACCCGAGCTGCTGTCCATTGTCGCCAATAGATATTGTCTCGACCCGGGGCAGGCTGGCCACGAACATGTCCGCTTGGTCCGTCGAACACGCTTCCAGAGTTGTTACGAAGTGGTCGAGGTCGAGTTCGATCGACGTGCCGTCGACTTTGTAGGGGATTGACGCCGAGTTGCACCCCAAGGGGAAGCTGAGGAGGGTTTCACCGAAACGCATCACCAGGTCGGGCTCTGTCGGGATCGGCTGTCCGTCCACCGAGCCTGACACCAGTAGCCAACCCGTATACAGAATGCCCAATTGCTGATCCCCGTCGGTAACCCCACTGTCAACTGAAGGTCCGACGCTGGGGAGGGTCGATGTCACCTCAGCACTGGTTGGTACATTCTCGAGTGGTGCGCTCCCGGGATCTGAGCCGCATCCGACAACAAGAAATACCGCGCCGAGCACTACCACGCCTGCGAGTTTCACTGTTGGTCATCCCTTCGCTTCTACTACGAGTTGGATGTGTAGGTGCCTTCCCAGGGTTCCCGGCGGGATCCGTTGTCAGAACCAGCCAATTGTATCTCACTATCGGGCCAGCCTCGCAGGGTCCCTCCCCGGCAACCATCGCACAGCTATCGATCGGTGCCCGCCAAAGACCCGTCAACCCCACCCGAGAACAACATATCTCGCTCGATAATGAGCACTTCGCCGAGTGCGTTAGATCGGCACATCCAAGATCGGTCCTTGGGTTGGATGGCTGCCACGCAGCGTGACGCCGCTGCCTCTCGATACGGTGCTCTCCGGGTTGTCTGGCGATATGGAACCTGTTTGGGTTCTGGTGTGTCTTTGGGGTGGATGAAGGATCTAATGGATCATCAGGATTTGGTGACGGTGCAGCGGGTCGAGTTCGGCGCGTTCTACCGGGATGAGTGGGATCGGGTTTATCGCCCTTTGGCGGTGATTCTTCGTGACCATGATCTTGCTCGGGAAGCGGTGGACGAAGCGATGGTGCGAGCGTTTCAGAAGTGGTCGAAGGTGCGCACCTATGACAACCCGGTCGGGTGGGTCTATCGGGTGGCGTTGAACTATGCGAGGAATCGTCTTCGTCGGCGGTGGCGGGAGCTTCCTTGGGGTTCGGTCGAGCCGTCGTGGGAGATGCAGACTCCAAATCCGGATCTGTTGGCGGCGCTGTTGGCGTTGCCGCTTCGTCAGCGTGAGGTGGTGGTGTTGCGGTTCTTGTTCGATTGGTCGGTGCGCGATGTGGCTGCAGCCCTAGGGATTGCTGAGGGGACTGTGAAGAGCCGTCTGCACCGGGCGGTCGCCCAATTGCGGGAGGTGATGGCGTGAGCGTCGATGACTTGATTCGGGCCGAGCTGGAGTCTGCGGTGTCTACGGTACCGGCTGCCTCTCCTGAAAGACTTGATGTTGTCGAGGGTAGGGGTCGTCGACGCCGGATAGTGGCCCGTGTCGGTGTAGCCGCGTCTGGCGTGGCCGTGTTCATGGCGGCGGTGGGTGTCACGTTGATGGTCGCTCGAACCGACTCGACACCCGATGTGACTGACTCCACCGTCACAAGCACGCCCGCAACAGAAAGCGCGGTCACCCTTGGGGTGGGTCACGTTTGGCCCGAACATCCTCGCGATCTGGCACCTGTCGATCTGGGAGCGGCGTTTGCGTCAGAGATCCTTGGATGGGATGACGTGTCAGTCACCTCAGACCCGGATGCAGATCTCACCGGCCCAGTGTGGGTAACAATCGACCATTCCGACACGTCGAGTGAACTGGCGAGTCTCGATGTTCTCACTGTTCCGGTCGATGGAGGCAGAGTGGCCATCCAGATAGGCAACGGCGGCCTGAGTGTTACTAGCGAGGACACAGAAGGTCCCGGGACGGTGCAGATCACACCGGCAAGAGTTCCAATGGCGGTCACGCTAGAGGTTTTGGTGAGGATGGAAGCCTCTGACGAGCTAATCCACCTAGAAGCAGACGCATTCGATCTGATAGAGCTCGGAGTCTCGACAGCGGATGCGGACACCGTCCAGACAGTGCTGGTCCTGTACCGGGACGGAGAAGGACAAGTTATCGCTGCTGTTGGTGGACACTTCACCGGACCTGACACCCCCGAAACCTTGACCACATATGCAATCGGCGAAACGGTCCTGATCAAGACCGATTGTCCAGTCGCCGACCAGATACTCCGCTCTGATATTGGGGACGGCCTACCCAAGAATGGGCAAACCGATAAAGACCGCGTCGACGAAGTCTTTGCCAAAACCAGCCAGGACCTCGTCGATACTTATGGAGCAGTCGAGGCCCAGGTCGTCCCTCGCAACGGCCAAGTGTGGGACGATCCCGGCAACGGCACCTACCCCATTCAAGACGTCCCCGATTACCAGATCCGAGTGACACTCGGCCCCGAAGCACCGTGCCCCCAAGCGCCACAATCGTGGAACGGGATCCCCTTGGTGTTCTTCCGGGAATAGATCCGTCGCCGACCCCGATCACCAATTCTGTTGCCATAACGATCACTTCGCTGGGCGTCCCAGATCGGCACTTGCCGCTCGCCCTATTGGTCACCGAGAGTGAGCTCTTCGATTCGGTTCTTGTGGACGGCGTAGATGAAGGGTCCGGGTTCGTCGCAGGCTGTGGTGATTCGTGCGAGGTTATTGAGGAATCTGGTGGACATGGCGTCGCCGGTGAGGCTTTGGCTTGACAGGCAGAAGCATCGAACTTTGTGCGCTTTGACGGCTTCGCGCTCGGCTGGGTTGTATCTGATGCGGGTGTCTTTCATGAACACGACCCATCCTTGGGTGCCAGCGACTTCGAGCCAGTCTTCGTCGGGTATGGCTTCGTCGGCAGGTATGCCGTAGTGCTCGGCGAGGGTGACGAGGCGGAGTCCGGCGGCTCTGAGCAGTGCGGGGACCTTGATTCGGCCCAGGCTTCGGTCGAGGAAGAGGTCAGGCAGCCCGTCGGGATGTGACACGGAGCACGTCCTCTAGCTGGCTTAGCGGCACCCCGAATTCGTCGGAGAGCTCATCTAGCGATTCGCCTGCCCAGAACCGTTGGAGGACGTCATCTAGACGCGACCCTCCTCGTTCAAAGATGGGTGCACCGAACGAGCGTGTCGGATCGACGACTACCTCAGCATGGTCATAGGCGGGAACATGGATCAGCTCGGCGTAGCCGTCGGATGCGTACTCGATTCTGCGTAGGTATTCCAAGATGACGTCGGTGAAGACACGCTGTCCGCTCCTGACCACAACGAGATGCTTGGCTGCTTGGCCGTCGGCGGTGTCGGGGTGGCTTTGGGCGTAGTCAAACAACAGCTCGGCACCGTCTGTATAGAGCCGCCGGGAGGCGAGGGCGTGGTCGACGCCCAACCCGCTTTGGAGGGCCTGGACAGCTGGCCTGATGCGTTGCATCGGGACTCCGCTACGCCTGATTGCAGCAAGGACTGTGGCTTCGGTGAGGCCCACGAACGGGATTGAGGGACGCCTTGGACCTGATGGTTGAAGGTAGGTGATGATTGCACCACCAACAACATCCGGCCGTTTCTGGAAACGCCGCACATAGCCCTGCGCCCACGTCGACAGGGTTGATGCGTGAACATCAACGATGCGTGCCGCTTCTGCGACGGTATATAGCGGAACGTCGAATCGAAGCCGATCGTGGGTCTGGGCCATTTCCTCTCCTTCTGCTCTCTCATTCAAGCACCTACCTGGGACGAATTCGCGGCTACCCGGATAACTTCTGGTTGGTGTTGTATTGGTGGGGTGCAGGTCGGTTCGTTTCTCTGGTGAGGGGAAGGAACCATGATGACAACTACAGAAACCAGGTTTGTGCCGGCGTTGCGGACCCGGGACATTGACTCGTTTGAGGTGCGCCAGGCGATCGCCGGCTTCTTGGCTGGCTATGGCGACACGACTCGTGAGGCGTATGGCTTGGATTTGCGGCAGTGGCTGAGGTGGTGCGACACGCATCAGCTGCGGGTGTTTGATGTGAAGCGGGCTCATATCGAGTTGTTTGCACGCAGTCTTGAGGCAGACGGCAAAGCGAGAGCCACTGTGGCGCGTCGTTTGTCAACGGTGGCCGGGTTTTACCGGTATTGCTTTGAGGAGCAGTTGATTCCGGTGTCGCCGGCGGTTCATGTGCGCCGACCCCGGGTTGATTACGAATCCAATGCCACCGGGTTGGATCGCAACGAACTCGGCATGTTCTTGGTCCAGGCCGGACTGTCGGGTGGGAGGGACCATGCTTTGGCTTGTTTGTTGGCTTTGAATGGGTTGCGGATCTCAGAGGCCCTCAACGCCAACATCGAGGATCGCGGGTTGGAGCGGGGTCATCGCACCCTGACTATTACTCGGAAGGGAGGCAAGATTGTCACCATCCCGATGGCGCCCCGTACTGCCCGGGCCATTGATCTGTGTGTTGGTGAACGAGAGGATGGTCCGATCTTCTTGAACCATGACGGTACCCGCCGCTTGGATCGGCATGCCGCTACCCGGATTGTTAAACGGTTGGCGAGGCACGGGGGGATTGAGAAGAACATCTCACCGCACTCGCTGCGGCACTCGTTTATCACCGCCGCGCTTGATGCCGGTGTGGCGTTGCGGGATGTCCAAGAAGCCGCTTCACATGCCGATCCGAGGACAACGATGCGATACGACCGCGCTCGGCGATCACTCGACCGGCACGCCACATACATCGTCGCCACCTTCGTTGCAGGAGCCAGCCGATAAACCGACATGAGTGCCGTTGCTCCGGGGTAGCGGCGCTCACCGATCGCCAGATCGAGAGGAGGCCCTTTGGCGGCGCTCCTTGGTGCCCCTGGTGACTTATATCCGATTCCGTTATAAGTGCCGCAGATCCTTATAACTCGCCAAACGGCCACAACCGCCAAGATCGAACACCGAACGCGGTCACCGCCAACAGCTGCATGCGCACGATCTGCCGGTTCCAGGACGCTGGTGGGCGCTCGATAACGCGAGGCGGGGTGGGTGATATGTGCGGTTCAGCAACCACTGGCTTCCCAGTGGCTGATCGTCCATCCGTCTCCGACGGCAACGATGTTGATCAGCGTGACAACTCCGTCGTCCAAAGTACCCCAGTCCGGTGGAGCGCCGTAGGCGATGTTCCCGGCCAAGTCGGTAAGCTCGAGATAGCCCGAGTGCGGGAACCACGAGTCTCCTAGTTCGCCTCTCATGATGGCTTCGAACGCGGCCCTTGGTGTTGGGAACACCTCTCCGTTCTCGATGGTCCGCCCTTGGTTGGGGGGTCTCCCCACACCGTTGGCGCCTTCGCAGGTCAGAACTTCCGGGAACAAGTCGACCTCCAACTCACCGGCGAGGAGTTCTCTGGTGGGTAGGAAGATGTCGGCGGTGATGGGACTCTCGCAGGAGTCACAAACCTGGCCACTCTGGAGCCCGAAGCTCTCGAAGATCGCACGGGTGTCGATTTCGACTTCCGCTGGTGTGACTATCCACGGATCAAATCGGACAGGTGGGGTGGCCTCGGTGAGGATGGCGGCATCGAACTCACCAACGAAAACGGACCGGCCGACCTCGGGCCGCTGATAGAACTCATCGATGCGTATGACGGGGCCTGATCCGTCCGAGGCCACATTCGCATCGACTATCGGCAGCGCTAGTTCGGTGACGCCGAGGGGAGCGACACCGTAGACAGTGATAGTCGGGGACTCTTGGTCGACGAGCAGCCACATGATGAAATCGATCATCTCTCCCTCCACGAAGTCCGGCCCGAATGCAAGCCGGGTCTCGTAGTTTGCGGGTTCCGAGAACCGGAAATACCACACTCCGTCGAGTTCAACATATGGGGTCGCTGCGATTCCGAGCCCATCTATGGCGAGCAGGAGGGTCGCGTTCTCCTCGACGAAGGACTCTCGGAGCGCGTCGACGTCGGAAAGCCCGTCGCCCCGCACAGTCGGCAACGTGGTGCTCGTAGTCTCCGGCGCAGCCGAAGTCGCGACTGGGGCGACAGTGGTCGTGGTCGGTGTAGTTGTCGTCGTTGAGGTGGTTGCCTCGCCGGCTGGCGGTACCAACACGGTGTCGCCACTGCCGCCGGCCATTGCCACAGCCCCCACTCCCGCCAGGACCACGATTGCCCCCAGACCGAACGCCATGATCCGTTGCATCGCCGCACGGCGACGGACGGTGCCGATCGGCTCGTGGCTGGTGCGGGCGACGGCGGCACGGGCATCAGCAGCCGCGCGGCGCATTCTGTCGTCAATAGGCATGGCGATCCTCCATTGGCTCGAGCCGTGCAGCCAGCGTCTTGCGTGCTCGGCGTAGATGGGTACGCACCGTCTCTTCGGCACAGTCAAGGACAGCAGCTGTCTCCGACAGGCTCAGATCTTCCAGATAGAAGAGGGCCACCGTTTGGGCTTGACGTTTGGGGAGGCGCCGTACGGCCTTCCAAACATCAACCGAGTCCGGAGCCATCTCTCGCACCGGGTCCGCTCCGCTCAGCCGGGTCAGTGCCTTTGTCTGTGCCGCACTGCGGCGAAACAGCGATACCGAGCGATTGGCCACTGCTCGTCTCACCCAAGCCCCGGGATTGTCGTATCGACCGATATCCGTCCAACGGCGGTAGGCGGCCAGGAAGGCTTCTTGGGCGAGGTCATCTGAGGCGATCCTGCTGCCCGACAAGACATAGGCCAGCGCGGCTACCGACCCATACTCCCGCTCGTAGAACGCGTCGAAGTCCTGCACCGAGCGAACCACGGGAACATCCCGGTCGTGGCCGATACTTCTCTTCTGATCACGGAGTGCGTCGTTCATATACCTGTTACTCGCACGAGACCCCGATTGGGGGTTACAACACCTGTGAACTCCACCGGCCCACAGGCCAGCCACTGTAGGCAAACACCCGTTAAACCCCGATACCTCCAGCTGCAACAACCGCACCACCCAAACGAGCATTGGCTGAACAGGCTCTTCGTCTGGGAAGCCCTCGTAAACCGCTCGCCGAGCCGATCACTAGATCTCGGACGAGAACGCACATTTCGTCGACCGTCCTGGATCCTCACGACTGCGGGCGGGGTCTCGAACACCTACCGTGGCACTGCTGTGCTTAATTCTTGATATCCGGGAGAGCTTCCAGCTCGTGTCCTCGCCGGGCCTCAGGCGCATCCGATCGGTGTGGTGGCTGTTGGCCATACTTCAACACGGTCGCCCACGACTAGGTATGCGATCGACGCATCCGTCGAAACCCACAGTTGGCGACCATCACGGTGATAGCCGGTATTGATTGCGTCGTCGGGGATGTCGGCATTGTCATCGAAGGGGACCACCAGCCCGGAGTTGCGCAACACACCTTGTGGATCCCTGATGTACTGACGGTCCTCGAAGGTGAGGAACGTGACCGAGTCCCAGTCACAGTGCTCCGCTCCCCGCGCCGAGGTGATGATTGATGTAGGAACTCGGTTGCCGTTGGCGTCGAGCCACACATTCAGGAAGAGCTGTCCATCTGTCGATGAGTCGTACTCGGCTGGGTCACAGCTGGCGAACGTCTCGGCAACCCAACCATCGTCGGCGTCGAGTTCCACCTCGGTGGCGTCAGCGACGATGACGGCAACCTTCGGTAGGCCATCTACCGAGTAGGTGTAGAGCATCCGGTGCTCATCGCTGCCGGCGGGAGCGAAACCACCGGCTGGAAGGGAGAACAGACCCTCGTCCAAGAACCTCGACAGCGCACCTTCGGGATCCGAAGCACTTCCCGGTGGACCGAAATCCATAGACCACCCACCCTGCCAGATTTCGAAGGTGCAATCGATGTAGTCCGCTGCAGCCCCGGCCCTTTTGGCGGGATCAGGGTCGTCAGCGTTGTCGATAGAGATCGACATTGGGAATTGCAGCCTCGCCAGTCACAACGACCAGATCCGCCGCACCACCTGTATCGCTACCACCGCAACCAGCGGCAAGGCAAGCAAGGACTAAGAATGAAACCGTCAGACGCCTCATAACAATCAGACGCTACACAACCCCAGGGAGTTCCACCCCGATCAGCAAATATGTCGACGTAACGAGCGCGCTCGGAAACCGAGCAGACCGGCACCTCCGCGGGCGTGGTGTCGAACACTCGCCGTGACTTTCGTCATGCCGCTGGATGTGTCCTATCCGCCGGTTCGACGATGTCGAGGGGTGCTCGATATTGCTGTGGGTGTGGGCGATGTGTGTGGGTTCGCCAAGGTCCCGAATCGTTGGTGCCTGAGGGTGGGATCGTGGCAGTGGCCGTGGATCGGGATAATGGGTGAAAGGTGGCGGCGTTGGTGGACATGTATTTGTGAATGGTCGTTCAAGTTTGAGGTCTAGATGACGGATGCTGCCGACGTCGGTCGGTTCCGAGTTTTGTTCGACGACAACTATTCCTCGTTGTTGGCGTATGCGGTGAGGCGGGTCGACTCGTACGAGGACGCCAAGGATGTGGTGGCTGATGTCTTTGCGGTGGCTTGGAGGCGCTGGGACGCCGTCCCTGACGATGCCGTAGAACAGAGGATGTGGCTGTACGGGGTTGCTAGACGGGTGCTGTCGAACCGGCATCGCAGCGACGTTCGAGTGTCCCGCCTCTACAGCCGTTTGGCAAGTGCAGCTCGTGAGGTCGTGCCGGATCATGCAGCAAACGATGACGACTCTGATCTTGCTTTGGCTGTCGAGGCGCTGAACACTCTGGAGGCTGCCGATCGAGAGATTCTGTTGTTGTCTTTGTGGGAGGAACTCGCCCCTGGTCAGATCGCAACGGTTGTTGGGAAGACCGGTGCCATTGTTTCGGTTCGTCTGCACCGTGCCAAGGCGCGTCTGCGGAAAGAGTTTCAGCTGCTCGTGAAAGATCCAGTTGGTGACGGACATGTTCTAGGTGAAAGGGCACACGGGGATGCAGCTCCGGAGACAACACCATGAAACGTGATCCAGTTCATCTGATCCAAAGCCACAACCCCGTGCCTGATGCGCATCAACTGCCCGATGGACCCTGTTCGGCCTCTGGGGAGGCTCTATTCGAGGAGATCATCGGAATGCAAGACCATACGACTACATCCACACGGCAACGTCCCAGAATGGGGCGGGTTGCTGCTCTTGCGGCAGCGTTGTTGGTGCTGACCGCGGGGGGAGCGATTGCCGCGGGAGTGTTCTCACCTGATCCCGAAGATGTTGCAACGATTGTCGACGACGGCCAGCAACAAGCCCCGGCTCATCTCGAAAGATGGCGACCCAGCCTGAGATCCGAAGGCGTCTGGTGCATGTACGACCTGACAACCGGGGCCGCCACCTACGTGTCCGAGTACCCCCTGGGTGATCCCTTGACAATGGACGTGCTGCTGGCTGAATGTGCCACCGGCAACGATGTGGTCCGCAATCAGGATGGTATTCCGACCGAATTCACGCTCTGTGAGGCAACTGTCACAGAGCAGGGATACAGCGACAGGATCGACCAGGACGAATACTTCGTCATCCTCGAAGGAGACCCGGCAGCCGAACACCCAGGATTCCCGGTTGTGTTGGCATGGGATACCGAGTGCGAGGCCACCACCCTGGAAACATCCTCACCGGTCAATCTCGTCACAATGCAATCACTGGATGACATCAACCGCGCCCGCCAAGTAGAGATCGGGCTCAAGGCCTCAGGGATCGAGGCATGCCTCACCAAGGCCGAAGCCGTCACAATGGCTCAGCAAACCAGATCCCAACTCGGAGATTCCTGGCTAGTCATGGACTTCACCTTCAGCAGACCGGCGGAGTGTCACACCGTGGACATCGACCTCGAATGGGGAACCATCGGAGTATGGGCAAAGGAAAACCCAACGACCGACGAACCGGACCCCGGAAATCCCACGACGCAAGCACCAACTACGACTGAACCACCGACAAACAAGTAGGACCGACGAAGCGCAGCTATCAAGTGAGGGCCCGACGCAACCACTGCGCGGGCCCTCGTGACCTCGTTATCAGCCGCGTCTCACCGGACGCCCCGATCGTCAATTCTGTTACAGAAACGAGCACATCTCTCACCCACCCGATATCGGCATGTCCACGTGCGGGGCTTCGACCACTGTCGGTGATGGGTCTCAATGTTGTATCGGTTGTATCTTGTTGAGTGAATAGGCTTTCGTTGTCGGGAACGATATGTAGCGGGATGAGCGTCGAAACCCTGAGGAGGTGGCGTGGTGATGCAGCTTCGGGTAGCGATGGCGGGTTTGGTTGTTGTTGTGATCGTATCTGGTTGCGGCGGGTTGGACGGTTCGGGTGCGTTGGACGGTTCGGTTGGGCCGAATGATTGGACCTTGATTGGGGCGACCCCGGACGAGCAGCATCTACTGGTCACGACCCTTTTTGGGGGTGTCTCCAGCGGTTGTACTCGTTGGGAGGGCTGGGAGGTGGACGAGTCTCCCGACCGTGTCGAAGTCAAGGCACTGTTGTGGAACAAGCGCTTTCCCGGCGGCTGCACTGATGAGGGCATTATCGAGACGATCGAGATAGATCTAGCGGAACCGTTGGGCGATCGGGATTTGGTTGGGTGCGGCGCTGACGATTGCACCAGCGGCGACCTGTCACCGTGGCTCGGGTCTCGGGAAATCGACGCAGTTGTTACTCCGAGTGGTGTCGCCGTCGCTACCGCCGAGGGGATGCAGGGGATCGGTACTGATGGTGAGGTTGTGTGGGTCATGGAGGGCATGAGCGGGCAATTGCTTGGGACTGCTGATGTGCTGGTCGGATACGACGGGCGGGACACCACTGGATATGACTCACAGACCGGAGCGGAACTCTGGCAGGTCGAAGGGAGCATGGCCGCAGCAGGTCACGGCGCGGTGTTTCTGTGTCGCGGTGACGATGCTGAGATTGTGGTGGCATTCGATGTCACAACCGGAGTCGAGCAATGGAGTGCCGACGTTCCGTGCGATCTTGTTGTGTCAGCCGATGATGTCCTTACGATTGTTGCTGGCGAGCGTACGGTCGATGGCGGCTACGAGTTGCTGCTTGTAGATCCTTTGACCGGTGATCTACTCCTACGGAGGACATTCGACGACGGAGTCGACGATCAAGTAACCGGTTTCGAGGGTGCCGTTGTGGCCGGCGACCGGATCGTTGTGGCGGGACGACAAGCCGATCTGGTAGTGCTTGGGTTGGACGGCCAAGAACTCCTTCGTCGCCCGGACGGCATCGGAAACCCGATCGGAGTTGTCGACGGGGTGGTCATCGTCGCGGCTCACGATCGCGTTGCCACAGTCGATCCAATCACCGGCGAGACGATCTGGAGCTCACAAGATCTCAACAGGCTGTCGGTCGCGGTGTCAGACGACGCCTTGTGGTCACTGGACGCATCCACAGGTAGCGTCTCCCGTCTTGACCCCCATAGCGGGGAACCGTTGTGGACAGCACCAATCGGAGTCACCAACGGCATTGATGTTGCCGCAAACGACACCGTCGCCTATGTGGCCTCCACCCTCGCGGTGCTCGCTCTCGATATAGCGTCTGGCGAACTCCAATGGTGGCAACACCTCCCATACGACAACCCATCCGTGCCCGACTGAACACACCCAGCAGGACCAAACACACCAATCACTATCGCCACGCTAGACCCGCCCGAGATCGCTAAATATGTTGCAGAAACGAGCGTTTCGCCGAGTGATCGATATCGGCACCTCGCGAGCGGGCCATCGAACAGCCGAGCCATTTCGGCGGCTTGTTCCCTTTTTTTTGACGTAGATGTCACACTTTCGTGGCTGGTGTTCGTGTTATGGGTATGACGTCAAGACGGGAGCGCAAAGGTTCAGTGACATGGGTAATTGAGGAGACGAGCAGCGCGGTGCGGGTGCCGGAGAGCTTCGAGTCGTTTTATCGACGCGAGAGATCCGGTGTCATCGGCTTGACGTTCGTGCTGTCGGGGAGCCGGCTGGCCGCCGAGGATCTGGCGCAGGAAGCGTTCATCGCGGCGTATCGCCGCTGGGGTGAGGTCGGTGTACTGGATCAGCCGGCGGCGTGGGTGCGCCGAGTTGCGGCGAACAATTCGTTCTCCATGTCGCGTCGAATCAAGGCCGAGGCGCGCGCTCTGGCACGTGCCGCTGGCACTCGACGCCTTGATCTGGTCCCTGAGCTTCCTGCCGCGAGCGCAGAGCTCTGGAGCGAGGTCCGTCGCCTGCCACGCCGACAGGCCGAGACCGTAGCCCTCTATTACATCGCCGGGCTGACCATGCCGGAGATCGCAGGAATGCTCGGCTGCAGCAAAGACACCGTCAACACGCATTTGCGCCGTGCCCGGTCAAAACTCGCTCAACGCCTTGAGGTGCAGGAGGAAACACCATGAACACCATCGAAGACAGACTTGAACAGGGCGCCAGCGATGTCCACGTCGCAGTCGCCTCGTTGCAGGAAGGCGCCGCGCCGCGGACTCGACGCCGGACTGTTCCGGCCGTCGCCTTTGCGGCCGGTGTCCTTGCCGTGCTGCTGATCGGGCTCCCACTGATCGTATTTCGCGGCGACTCAGCTCAGCCAGGGAGCCCCACATCGCCAGGCGCAACACAGCCCCAGGAGGTAGCGACCATACCGGGCGGAGACGACGGAACGCACACGCTGACAACCGAGCCGACCGCTCCATCGTCGACAGCTGAGAAGATCGAAGTCGACGCGCCTCGGGTCACCGTGACCGAGGTGAGTACCGGCGATGTCCCTCCGATCGACTCGACGCCTCTAATCGACGGTGACGCCTTCCGCTCTGTCTCGGACCTCCTAGCCACCACCGGTCAGACCTATGCAGAGTTCCCCGACTTCATCCCTGACGCAGCAGTCAGCGACGGTCGAGCGGTCATCGTTGGCGGGAACGCAACCCGCACAGCCGGCATCTGGTTCTCGGATGGAGGCGCATGGACTCCGGCCGAGATCGAGTTCCCGGAAGGCATGGCCATCGGCGAAGCCCCAGGCGACTATCGCCTTGCTGACGGAATCCAGAATGTCAAGGCCACCTCGGACGGGTTCGTAGCGTGGGAGCCTGTGCAGTTCGTCGACGGCTCGGATCCGCGGCACGTAGGGACGCTTATCTTTGCAAGCGTGGGTGGCGCCACCTGGACCGTCACTCTGATTGAGGAACAGTTAGTTGACCTGATCGAATGGCAAGACGGCCACCTCGCCGTGGTATCCGAACCCGGTATGTCTGCAACCTCCAAAGCCAAGTGGTCAGAGGACCTTGACACCTGGATCGACATCGCCGACCTCGGCGAAGGCTACGCCTACGAGGTGATCGAACAGGATGGTTCCGTAGCCGTCGGGCTTTGGGTATCCGAAACCGAGACCAACGACGACGGTTCCCTCAGCATCGTGGGAGAAACCGTCCGTCGGGTCAGTATCGACCCAGCCGGCCGCTGACTAGCGGGCACCCACAGACCGAAACCAGGTTTCGCGGGCATCGCCGATCACCATTTCTGTCGCAACAACAATCATTCCCGCGAGTGCTCGGAAACGGCACTTCCAAGATCGGTCCCAGGCGAAGACGCTGCCACGCAGCGTGGCGTCGCTTAACCCTGTCTTCCGTTCCATTACTACTCAAGCCGCACTCGGCGGTGCCGCTCGATCAATCCGATTCGATTGCTGCCGCTCGGGCCTCAACTTCATCGAGTCTGGCGCGCCACCAGTCCAGTGCCGTGCCGAGAAGTTCGATCTGGTCCATCTCAGAGAATCCCTCTAGGTAGACCGGATAGGTAACTGCGTGCCCACCTCCAGGACGAACAATCACGCCTTGGCCGGCTTTGAGTTCAAACTCCTTGAGAATGCTGTTCCTAACATCATCGATGAACTCCCAGAAGATCCGATTCTCGTCCTGGTGGGTACCCCACCTCTCCCAAGCTTCCTGAACGGCCTCACGTAGACGCGCGTCCGAGGCGGCGTCCACCTTTTCCAACGCATGGCCGACAGCTCGAAGTAGTGCCAAAGATGCTCCCCATACGGAGTACCCCATATCCTCACGCGTGCGTGCGCCGTAGGCAGTCGGTGTTCACACGTTGGGTAGCATCAAGGTGGGCCGTGTCCCGTAGGTGAATATTGGAGCTATCTTGGGCAGCGAGACAAGAAGGGGACATATGCCACACATGAGAGTCGTCATCAAGTCTGCAACCACCTTCACGAAAGTCATGGTGGTGATCTGGGCCATCGTGTCGACAGCCGGTGCCGCTGCGGCGGCCATGCTCGGTGGGCTGGGTAGCGCGCTCCGCACGGAGTCGCTTGTTACCGTCTTTGTCTCGTCAGCAATCGGGTTTGTGTGGTTGTCGATTGCGTTCCTGTATTGGCCGCTAACTCGGCTCAAGCCGGCCGCTTGGGTGATTTGGCTTGCGACCAACGGTGCCGCTCTGCCGTTGGCATATGCGCTGAGCCAGGCGCGTTCGTCGGCGGCGACGTCGCTCGGTGTCGCGGTGACGGTGCTTATAGGTGTCAACCTTCTGTTGTACGCGATGTTCGGTTTCGGGTGGCGATTGGTGAAGGCTCGGCGTCGAAGCGCAAACCCACAGCTCGTCGCAACCTGACGCGACGACCGCGTTCGGGATGCCGGATAGGCCTGCGGCACCGCCAAATCTGTCTTCGCTTCGGCGAATGACCATGTTCCCCGGCACCACTGCAGCGGCCACAGCCCCCAACCAGGTGGACTGCCAAATACGGAGCATGAAGAAGCATTTGGCCGAGCGCTCGGAAACGGCACGGATGCGTGTGGGATCTCGAACAGACACTGTCACGAGCGACATCCTCGCGATGCGTCCGATTTTCGGATATGGGTGGGTGGCTTGGGTGCTAGTCGGTGGTAGTCAGCCAGCAGTCGACGCTGTGCCTCGATGCTCTTACCGTCGGACCGCGTCGTCCAGCAACTGTCAACCTGCGCTCGGATTGGTTGTACATACCGGGTATGCATGACTACAATCAGTACATACTGAGTATGTAGCCGGGAGGTCTGATGGCGATACGAGAGGGAATCCTGACGCTTCTGGCTGAGGAGCCGAAGTACGGGTATCAGATCAAGCTCGAATTTGAGAAAGCCACTGGGGATGCGTGGACCCTGAATGTCGGTCAGGTGTACACCACTCTGCGACGTTTGGAACGCGACGGTTTCGTGGTCGCCGAGGAGGATCGAGCGGACGATCAGCAGCGGTACCGAGTGACACCCTCTGGGTCGGCTGAGGTGCAGACGTGGATGACGACCCCTTTGGACCAGGGCACTGCATCGCGCGACACGCTGTCGATCAAGATCCTGCTCGCTATCGAGTCGTCGGTGGCCGCCCCAGCCGACGTGATCGGTGTCCAACGGTCAGCCACGATGTCGGCGCTTCAGGACTTGCAGCACTTGCGATCCGACTCTGAGGACTCCGATCTCGCCTGGTTGCTGCAATTGGATCGTCTTGTCTTGCTGGCCGAGGCCGAGCTTCGATGGCTCGATCGAGTCGAAGACCGGCTGGAGGGACGTGCCGTCAGAGGGGATGCTGGTTCTGAGTCGCACCCGGGTCGCTTCTTCGTTGAAGATGGGGAGAGCGCATCAGAGGTGACACGGTGACGACGGAGGTCACGCTCTCGATGCGAGCGGTCGGACGCACGTTCGGTGATGGCGTGGCGCGTGTAGATGCCTTGCGGGATATCGATCTCGATGTGGCTGCCGGCGAGCTGGTGGCGATCACGGGACGCAGTGGCTCGGGGAAGTCGACGCTCCTTAATGTCGCTGGTGCGCTTGATTACCCGACCGCGGGTTCGATCACGATCAGTGGGGAACCGCTTGCTGGGCTTAGCGGGAAGGAGCTTGCGAAGCTGCGCCGTCGCCACGTTGGGTTCGTGTTCCAGGAATTCAACCTGCTGCCGACCCTCACCGCATCAGAGAACGTGTCGCTCCCGCTTGAACTCGACGGGACACGGCTCGGCCAGGCTCAGAGCCTCGCAGCCGAGGCTCTGGTGGAGGTGGGCCTGGAGGGGAAGGAGAGCCGCTACATGGACGAGCTGTCCGGCGGTGAGCGCCAACGGGTCGCTATTGCGCGGGCGCTCATTGGGCCACGCAACCTCCTCCTTGCCGATGAGCCGACAGGAGCGCTGGACGAGTTGACCGGTGAGGCGGTCCTTGGACTGATTCGAAGACGATGCAATGCCGGAGCGGCGGGACTGTTGGTCACACATGACCCTGGATGGGCTGCCTATGCGGACCGCGTGGTTCGCCTTCGGGACGGGAAGATCGATTCGATCACGAACCGTACGATCGCCCCGGCGAGTCTCGAGGGTGTGGAACTGTGAGCCTGGCGAGTACGCGGGCTGTCACTCGCCTCGCATGGCGGACGGCCCGCCACCACCGACTCCGCACGGGGCTGATCGCAGCACTCATCGCGGTCGCTGTTGGCATCGCCGTCGGTTCGGCGATCGTTGTGCGCACGGGAACGCCCTCCGATGCGGAACGTGTGTCTCGCGAGTTCGGGGCCGCGTCCATGAAGGTCTCGCTCTACGGGTACACCGAGGGTGGGGCAGCGTGGCTGGATGAGGAACTCGTCCGCGTGACGCCCGATGCAGAGATCCTCGCGATCGACCGTGTGTACGCCTCGTTCGGGGAGATGGTCGCCGTGGACCTCGCCAACCCGGTGCTCGAGGGCAAGTTCGCCATCATCGAAGGCCAACCAGCATCCGACGGCGAGGTTGCCCTTTCCTGGCACTACGCCCGCCGCATCGACCATTCCGTGGGTGATCAATGGTCACCCTCAGGGTCTGACACCACCTACGAGGTAGCAGCAACGGTCGTCGAGATGGATCGAGCCGGGACGTCGTTCGTCGTGTTGAACGCCGGAGCCTTTCGTGACGTCCTTGCGACAATCGAGGCCGACGGCGAAGACCTGTATCGGGAACGCCGTTGGCTCGTGGCAGGCGATTTCGATGATGTCGCAGCGACCGAGCAGATCGAATCGGACTGGACCGCCGTGGCGGGCACCTTCACAGACTCGAAGCTTGGGGACAGCGACATCGGCGTACAAGCCCGCACCTTCTGGGAGCGATATAGCCCTGGGTCAGGCGTAGGCATCGGAGGACAGCCCTCGGCGATCTCGACCCTGGTTTCGGCGCTGATACTGGCCGAGATTGCGCTCCTCGCCGCGGCTGCATATGCGACAGGGATTCGGCGTCGGCTGCGAGAGATTGGCCTCCTCGCAACCCAGGGAGCGACGTCCCGACAGATGCGCGGTTCCGTGGTTGGTGAGGCAATCGTGACCGGTCTGATCGGTGGAATCCTGGGCTGCATCCTCGCAGTGGCCGCTGCCCTCGCAATCAGACCGATCATCCAGCGCACGTGGGACCCGACATTGACGTCGGTCAGCGTGTCGATCATGGATCTCGTCGGACCGGTCTTCGTGGCCGTTGCCGCGGCGGCGTTCGCGGCGTGGCTCCCGGCGCGTACAGCAGCGCGCGTGTCCCCCCTCGCTGCCCTCCAGGGACGCATGCCGGTTCGCCAGCATCCACGATGGATGGTTCCGGTGAGCCTCGGCCTAGTTGCAGCAGGTTCCTTCCTGCTCCTCGCCGCACGAGCAAGCAGCGATGGCCTCGGTCAGACCCAGGCCATCATCGGCGTCATCCTCGTGATTGGTGGCGGGATCCTCATCGGTGCGCCACTCGTCACGTTCTTCGGCAAACACTCGCACCGACTTCCACTGGCCGGGAGGGTCGTGGTGAGGGACGCCGCACGGCAATCGGTACGCGCCACCGCAGCTATCGCTGCACTCATGGTCATCCTCATCGCAGCCGTCTCGGCATCCACCGCCATGGCAACCAACCAAGCAACCCAAGAAGCAACCGGTCTTGGAGGTCGCAGCGGCGACCCACGCTTCGTCATTGCACGAGGGGCGTTCCCGGACAGGTTCGCTGACGACCCACGCATGGAGCAGTTCACTTCGCAGGACGAGCAGAAGCTCGTCGCCATCATTCCCGGAGCCGAACGCTTCAACATCAGCGAACTCACCGGCACACCACTCCTCGCCGAGTACGTCCAAGGCCTACGGTCTGGCGAAGGAGACGTCTGGTACGACCGCTACTACTGCCGCTCAGGTGCGCTTGATGAGTACTGCTATGGCATTCAGTCGATCTATCTCCCACCGGCGGTTGGTGACCTCGCGATGTTCGACGCCATGGGGATACCTGCGGCCACCGAGGATCTCCGCGCCGGGACACCCATTGTCTTGGGCAACCGTGATGCAACCGTCGTCGTGGACTACGAGGGAGAACGCCTCGAGACACAGATGCACGATGTCGACGTGTACCCGTGGTCGATGCCCCTCCTCTACGTGCCAGAGGATTGGGCAACCCAACGCGGCCTGATGGACGACACTCGGCGAACGGTGCTTTTTGTGAACGATGATCCGCTGACCGGCGACGAACGGGACACCCTGTGGTCAACCGACGCCAACGTTGCGATCGGGCTGTCCGGCGTCGGAATCAGTGATAGCGGGACCATGGCGATGATCGTCGGAGGTGCCGCCATTGTCGTGGCGATCGTTATCGCTATCGTCGTCGGATTGTCCGCAACGGAGTCTGACCGGGACATCGCTGTCATGGTCGCTGTAGGCGCCGCGCCGTCGATGCGGCGGCGCTTCCTCAGTCGTCAGAGCGCCTTGTACACGGCAACAGCCGCAATCATTGCCATCCCCCTCGGCCTACTTCTCATGGCCGTCGCCACCGGCGACACTGTGAGCGTCGGAAAGCTTGGAACCTGGGAAGGCGGCATCGCGATCCCCTGGACAGCCATCGCAGGACTGCTCCTCCTCATCCCAGTCGTCGTGGGCATAGGAACAGGACTGATCGTTCGATCTCTCCCCGCACGGCCACCGCGAAGGGTCGGCTAACCCGGCTCACTCTGTGAGGTGAGCGGTTCAACTCATACCCAGAAGCACCTCAAACGTGTACACGCCTTCGATTTCGGGCAGGCCGTTGCTTGTCTCGCAACGACCGCAGCCGGTGCGCGGAGAATCCTGGAGACAGCGACGGTCCCTCCGTTCGTGTCAAGATTCGATGTTGGAGCGCTCCAAGACGGAACCATCTGGGGGTACGAGGTCGGGGTCTCGTGGTTTGAATTGTCCATTCGGCAGTATGTCGAACACGCCTGCGTCGAGGCTTAGCGTGGCGTAGTAGAAGTCAAACAGTGTGATGCCTGGCGAGTCCTGGGCGGCGATCTGTTCCACCAGAAATAGTAGGACCTTATCGTCCGGCTGGAGCGGTGCGACTTGGTTTGTGATGAGTTTCTCGGCGTCGATCTTGCCCACAATGATGCTGCTGTCTGGGTCGCCCTTCAGTGTGGCGGTAACCGTGACCTTGTAGAAGACGAGGGGCACCCCCGAGCCTTCGAAACGCTCCTCAGGATTCGCCGTCCCATAGTCAAGTTCGCGACCCGCAACCCCCTCGACGACACCCTCGACGACCACATCAGCGTCAGTCATCAACGCTTCCACCGATTCGTACGAAGGCGCAGAAAAGCTCCCGTACAACGGCTCATCACCTGGAGATCGAATCCACCAAGCAGTCGCAACAACGGCGACGACCACAACACCGCCGAGCAGGAACCGAACCGGTGTGTTCGACAATGGGCCAAATCTCATCACTGAACCTATCGCAGCCTCATGGTATTCAGACGCTAGTTCAACGCTGTTGGGTTCCCCACCCCGACCCGACCCGACGCTTCGCCCCCGCCGACCCTTCCGCACCGATCACCAAATATGGGCGATATCGCCCGCGCAACCCAACCGAGCAGATCGGCACTTCGAGGAGCGGGCCGTCGGATACTCACCGTGGCGATCGTCGGCCTCGAGATGCGCCCAATCTGCCGGATCCAGTGCGCAGGTAGGTGAGCGATATCGCTCCTGCGGTGGGTGATCTGGGCGACCTGGTTTGGGTCTATTTCGCCTGTTGTCTCGTGTGGTTGTCCGCAGTACGTTGTAGGGGACGGCGCTGGACGACATCGAGGGGTCCTCATGCTGCGACCCTACTCTCTCCCGTTGGTAGCCTCGTTCATCCTGGTCGTGTTGCTGTTGCCTGCTTGCGGTGATTCTGCCGATGACGCTGCGGACACGACGCTCGCCGCGCAGACGACCGAAGCGACAACCACGACGAAGGCAACGGCCGTCGGAAACGAGGCGGGAGCCGTGACCGAGAAGGATGTCGTCTATGCCACGTGGGAGGAGGGGGCGCTGGCGTATGAGGCGTGGGAGGAGAGGTCGCTGACGCTCGACATGTACGCTCCCGCGGAGGCTGGCGGTGCCCCGATCGTGATCTACCTCCCTGGAAGGGGCGAGACCGACGCACCGACGTTGATGGTCGACGGTCTCGTTGAGGAGGGGACGATCGTGTTCGTCGTCCGCTATGCACGATCCAAGGCGGGTCCCGAGACGATCCTGAGCGACCATGGTGCCGTTGCAAGAGCCAAGGCCGAAAGCGTCGCCTGCGCGATTCACTTCGCCCGGGAGCAAGCGTCAGAGCGTGGCAGTACCGATCCAGTAGTGGTGCTGACCGGCTTTAGCAGCGGCGGCGGTTTGGCGGCTCACGCCGCGCTGTTCGGAGACACCCTCGAGGCACGCTGGGACGAGCACGCCGCCGAAGGCGGACCGGCGCGCCAAGTCGAATGCGAGGCCACCGAAGGCTCGACGCACGTGGACGCCCTGATCGGCGTGGCCGGCCCCTACGACGTGTTCGTGCCGACCTACGACGGGAAGTGGGGGCGTGCGTACCAGCAGGAGCATGATCCCGCACTGTGGCAGTTCCTGTCCAGCTCGATCGGAGCCAACCCGGATCTCTCGGTTCGTCTGATCCACGGTACGAGAGACAACGTGATTTCGTACGAGAACTCGGTCGAATTCGCGACGATGCTGACCGACGCAGGCTACGACGTGGGGGAGGTTATCGCCTTCGACGACGGAGAACACCTGGTGCCGTCCGAGTTGGCTGTCCCGACCATCATGGAAGCCATCGGACTGTAGCTTCGTCACCGGCGGCGGACCCGCTGTCGGCCCCTCGGCAGCGAATGAACGCATGCCCCTCACTGGTCGCTTTGTGACAGGACGTGCCGCTGCACAACACACAGCGCCTCGGCACCCAGATCAACCGTTCCGGAGCGAGAACGCCCCCACCCTCGAACCGAGCCGAGCGGCACCTCGATGTGCGGGTCACGACCACTGGCCGTGACGACCATTAGCCTCGGCGACCCACCCTATCTTCCGGTTCCCTAACGCAGTCGGATGCGCGATATTGCTCTGGGCGGTCTGCGGGTGTTTGACAAGTCAGCGATAATTACCAGATGACAATCATGGAACCAGCCCATCGATGGGCAAGGACCTGGAAGAATGCATGGGAGACTCTCGATACTGAGGCGATTGTGTCGCTTTATGCGATCGATACGCTGCTCTCCACAGAGCCGTTCC
>RCNE010000415.1_pt1 | contig 22948 bp, 15 predicted proteins | sample 2041361 | NCBI WGS metagenome assembly RCNE01 (sample SAMN09708229, study PRJNA481090) | Marine sediment metagenome, whole genome shotgun sequencing project.
AAGTTACCTTTTAATGACTCAAGTGGAAAATAGTAATCCGTATTAAAAAATATTTTTCATACTTGAACAAACGCAATCACAAATAAGCATATTACTAGTTATCATGAATAATCTTTGTTCTGATAATTAGCAGCACCTTACTTACCCGTAACTTTAATGCACAAAAAAATACTTACACTTTTTAAGATACTAGGGTTTTCTAAATTTTAGTTGGACAACTACGTTCACAAATTGAGTTATCTAATCGGCCCTCAAAAGTAAACGGTTGGTAATCTTGTAAAAGTCTATATAAACATGGGTTCAAGTACTATCTTTTGAATTAATGCAAAATTGACTTATTTGAACTATAGATAGCAGCCTAATAGTTTTCGATTTTGTGTAAAGTGAATGTATTATTTCGTTTGCCTTCTTTTAGTTCATTTAGAAACCAAGTATCCTTGTTTTTACCATCTTGCAATGTCCAGCTCCTTGTTGGGTCAGCTAATAGTTTTTTAATATTTCTTGGAAACGCATTAGCCGCCCTGGCATTTTCCCAGGTTCTTATCACCTTAAATATTTCGTCTTTATTAGGGCAACTTTCAACATCTTTTTGGTTTAGAACTAAGCTGTATGTAGTGCCAACTCCTACAGAAATGGCTTGTATGTGCTCATATTGCTCAACCGTTGAATTTGCGTTAATGGGGAAATTGCCCCCCATACCCACAGGAAAATAATTAGAATAGGTTACATCGCGCAAATCTTTACCCTGACTGGTTGTACTACCCCACTCTCTGGTTTCAACATCATATAAGTTTTTACCTCCCCCAACATTCCAAATACTCTGATAATGCCATGACCCTTCTGATAATGTGGCTCCAGTAAATCGGATTGGAGGAATACCATGAACTGCGGCTTTTTCAAACATTTTTCTAAAAAAGCGTTTTGCAGAGTAGTAACCATGTCCGTTGTTAAACAAAAATTCTTGTCCGTCAAAATCGTAATAACCCAAGTCATTAATAAAACAAACATCAGCATAGTATTCCGCAATTTTATCCTGAAGCTCCATATTAGGTATTAATCCATCGTAACCATAATTTAAGGTAACCTGTAACTTGTAAATAGTATCATTCGCGTTATGATTTAGTGGTTTTGTCCCCCAGTATCCACGTTTAACATTTAAAAGTCTATGAGGTTCGTTATCTGAAACGCCTAGATAATAAATAAGCTCCTTGCCAATTTTTATCATATTCAAATTCTTCGCATGCCCTTCCCAACTTGCAATTTCATCCAAATGCTTTGGGTCATCTACCACAATAATGGTATCCGTTGGACTGATATTTTTAACCAACAAACGTTTTTGCTGATAACATAGACTATCACTAGGTATTGGACTGGCATCTTTGGTTCCAGGGGCCAATGCAGTAGTTATTGGAGTCCTGCCAATTATAATTCCATATTCAGCTGCCATTTCAGCAAATTCTTTATGCGATTTATTTCCAGATGTCAATTTTATTGGCTTTTTTTCAAAATTTTTCCCATCAATAAACCCTTCATTACCGCGATCAGGTTTAATAAAACCCTGATCATATAAGCTGATGGCCTTAAATCCCAATTGGGAAGTGTACGATATTATACTATCATATAAGCCTCCGTGAGTCATAGCGTCGGGCACGTAAGCGGACGGATCTTTTACCCATTTCCCATTGATTGTGGGGTATGGCAATTCTTCTGACAATACAATGTTCTGAATTACATCCATCACAGCTGTGCTGTCTGGACTGCCCCATAAAGCTATTGAAGAGCCGATATAATCTATACCGGATAATGGCTGAACTTCAAGATGGTTTGGAGTATTCGCCGCCATATTGGGTATTAACGAATAATAAACTTCTCTTCTTGATGATCGATCTCGTGAGTGATAATTAATGGATATTCTTCCTTTATCGTCAACCATGGCAGCGTTGCCGTACATTATTCTGTAATAGGGTTCTTTGTGAGCATAAAAAGCCACATCGCTAATGCCATCTCCTCCAAGTGTAAAAACTTGTCCTTCATGCAAATCGTCAGGTAATGGGTAAAGTAAAGAATCGGGCGAATGAATGATATACTGAAAAGGAGCAGCGTCGGCTATCGTTTCAGAGGTGCCACCCAAGGTATTGTCATCAAGGGAAAGCATACCAATGGCATAATTACCCACATCGCTGGTATCTCTTGCAACACCAATTATTTCACCTAAAAGATTATTAATATTTGTATGATAAGATCCCCATTGAATACCATCAACTCCATTACGAGGAGAAAGAGACTGAAGCGTAAATTTAAAATATTTGTTTTTGGTTTCTAGCCTGATTTGAGCGACTGAACCGTTAGGATAGTTTAGCGTAAAGGTTTTGTCATTGCTGTTAAATTCAGCTCTAGAAGGCTCATAATATGATCTCTTCTTACCATCATAAAGACGCATTAATGGCGAAGATTTGTCGGCTGGACTAAACTCCCGATTTGGCGACACCGTTGTATTTTTCATACTGGTTATAAAACCCTTATTATTAATCTGTATTTTAAAATAGGTAGTACTAAAGTCAATATGTTCTTGGTTTGAACAACTGCAAATCAATATTGTAAGTATGAATAATATCAAACAGCTTATAAATTTCATAGAACTAAATGTATTGGTAATCACGATATTAATCCTAGTGTTTATGGTTTTTCTTCCCATACTCTTTGGTTAAAAAATCAAATTGTTCAAAAATAAGTTCATTTGACCTGTTTCAAGCGTAAGATTTGCAAAATTGACCTTCAATTAAATTGAATTGAATTGAAAAGTTGTTCTTTCTGTTTATCCGTCATTTTAATATATAATGACCATGGCAACATAAAAACTACAGATTTACCAACTACTAAAGACCTCTTTCTAAAAACATTTGATTTAATGGAAAAGCCACTTCCCAAAGCCATACAGATAATCCCAGGGTATTGATTATATGAAAGTGATGAACCACAAATTCATTTAATCGGTAGCCGTGGAGCGGGTCAAGATTTTTGCTGCAGAGACGATTGCCCATGTGGGTATTCGTTTATAGGGGTATGAAAAATTCAAAAAAAAACTTGAGGATTTGAATATCTCATACTCTTTGATGGATTTACCCGAGTTAGATGAAAGACGAGTTTTTTTCAGAACCCCAATGGGGACAATTCCAAAAGTAGTTTTTACAGAAAAAATAGTTGCTTAGTTATATTTCTATATTAACCATCTGGTAGCTCAATTTTAACAAAAACTTATTGAAGCAACGTGCAAATGTAACAATCGTTAGTACGAGAAGCTGAAACAATTTCTTGCATAGAACTTACAAAATCGTAGCCTATATTTTTCCTACTAGTTTTTAGGCTTATTCGTTAATAGGAAAAAACACAGACAAAACAGCAAGTTCATATTTAAAACAAAAAATCCCAAACAATTGAATATCAAATGTTTGGGATTTTATTTAGTTGGCCCACAAGGACTCGAACCTTGAATGTCGGTACCAAAAACCGGTGTGTTACCAATTACACCATGGGCCAATACTTATTAAGAGCCTGCAAATTTAAAACAAAGTTTGGTTTGCACAAACATTTTGTCATACAATAATTCAAAAAATGAGTATCAAAAGCTGTTAAAGGTTTATCAAAAATGTGTTCTCGTATCTAGAATTATTCATAAATTCGCCGCATAGGTTAATCAAACAGTACATGTTTTCAAAAAACTTCGAAAAATGGGACACTATTCTCGGGTGGTCCGCTTTCTTCATTGCTTTTATCGTTTATTTTATAACCGTTGAACCAACGAGCAGCTTTTGGGATGCTGGTGAATATATTTCCACCTCCGCCAAACTACAGGTAGGGCACCCTCCTGGGGCTCCTCTTATGCAAATGATTGGCGCCTTTTTCGCCATGTTTGCATTTGGTAATGACCAACTGGTAGCGCGAATGGTAAATTTTGTTTCTGGTGCATCAAGTGCGTTCACGATACTCTTTATGTTCTGGACGATTACCAATCTACTTCGAAAACTAATTGACAAAAAAGACGCACTTACCAATAGCAAAGCCATTGCAGTTTTAGGTAGCGGACTAGTAGGTAGTTTAGCTTTTACCTTTTCCGACAGTTTTTGGTTTAATGCAGGTGAAACAGAAGTGTATGCCATGGCCAGTTTTATTATGGCACTATTACTTTGGATGGGGCTAAAATGGACCGACAATTTGGACAACCCAAGAGGTAATAAATGGCTCGTGCTGATTTCTTTTGTAGTAGGCTTGACCTTTGGTATTCAATTTATGGGCTTCTTAGCCATACCTTCTATTGGCTTGTTATACTATTTCAAAAAATACAAAACCACAACAGTAAAGAATTTCTTGATTGCAAATATTACCGTGGTTGCTATATTAATGTTGGTTTATAAATTCTCTTTAACCTATGTTTTACAACTTTTTGGTTGGGGTGAAGTGTTCTTCATTAATAATATGGGGCTTCCTTTTAATTCTGGGTCAATAATCATTGGGTTATTATTCATTGCCGCCTTTTATTTCGGATTGAACTACACTAGAAAAAACGATTTCAAAACCGCAAATACCATAATGCTTTGCCTGATGTTTTTGTTCTTAGGTTTCTCCTCTTGGATCATGCTTCCCATACGAGCCAATGCCCATGTAGTCATTAATGAAAATGATCCCTCTGATGCGCGTTCGTTACTAGCCTACTACAATAGAGAACAATACCCAGGTGTTGATAGTCCGGTTTATGGCGCCTATTTTTCGTCGGCCTTTGCAGATAACGGAGATAATATTGATGGCAAACCCAAGTATGAGCGTGATGATAAACTAGGTAAATATGTAATTGTAAATTACTGGGAAAAATCCATACCAGGCGATAACAAAGACCATATAGGCATTTTACCGAGAATGTGGAGTACGCAGCATGCTGAAAACTATATGAAGTATTTCGGCCCTCTTGATTTCAAAATGAAGAAGTCAAATGAGGAGCTTCGGGCGGCCGTTAAACAAGTAAAAGAAGGCTATGCTAATGGCGAAATAGATACGGGTCAATACATCAGTTTCATCAAACGTTTTGATGAATATATCGAAGTGCAACCGCCATCAGTTTGGCAGAATGTCAAATACATGTTCGATTTTCAGTTTGGATACATGTACTGGCGTTATTTTATGTGGAATTTCACCGGAAAACAAAACGATGTTCAAGGCCGATACAACGACAATGGAAATTGGTTAAGCGGCATTGATTTCATTGATGGCATGCGCCCTAATTTGGGCAGTCAAGAAAACTTGCCTAGCGACGTTGAGAACAACAAAGGCAGAAATACGTATTTCTTCTTGCCTTTATTATTAGGAATTATTGGTTTAGTTTTTCAAATTTCTAATAATCCGAAGCAATTTTGGGTACTGCTAGTTTTCTTTTTATTTACTGGTCTTGCCATTCAGTTTTATACGAATCCGTATATCTTCCAACCGCGTGAAAGAGATTATTCGCTAGTAGGCTCCTTTTATATTTTTGCACTGTGGATAGGTTTGGGAGTCTACGGACTCTTTGATGAGATTCGAAAATTTATAACTCCCAAAATAGCGGCGCCGGCAATTACGGTGATTTGTTTATTAGCAGTTCCTTTTTTAATGGCTTTTCAGAATTGGGATGACCACGATCGTTCGAATCGTTTTACTGCGCAATCAACAGCAAAGGCCTATTTAGACTCCTGTCAAGAAGATGCTGGGGCAATTATTTTTACGATAGGCGATAATGACACTTTTCCGCTTTGGTATGCCCAAGAAATTGAAGGCTATCGAACCGATGTACGCGTAATTTGTACTAGCCTTTTCGAAACCGATTGGTACGTAGACCAAATGAAACGTAAGGCCTACGAGAGTGATGCCATTCCCTCTCAAATCACCCACGAAAAATACCGAACAGGTAATAGAGATGTATTATACCATCAAGATGCTAATAAAATTTTTAATAAAGAAGTTACCGAAAGCCGTTGGAGTATTCAAGCCTTTATTGATTGGGTAGATGGTGATCGCCGTGAAACTAAATTTAAGTATTGGCTTGAGGAGCAAGGTGCTGACACTTCTCAATATGCCGAAGATGTTTTAAACCTAGTCTATTATCCCACTAAAAAACTACGTATACCAGTAAACAAGAAAAACGTACTTGAGACTGGTCTTGTTAAACTAAAAGATTCCGCGCTCATTGTAGATTATATTGATATCGATTTGCCTAGCATTATCACCAAGAAAAGTATGATGATGTTAGATATTATGGCAAACAACGACTGGAAACGGCCCGTCTATTTCTCAGGAGGAAGTTTTGATGATGCAGAATTTATTTGGATGAAAGATTATCTGCAGTTAGATGGACTTGCCTACAAACTAGTGCCTATTAGAACAGAGCGACCCAATGGGTTTGAAATGGGAAGAATTGATACCGATCTCATGTACGATATCGTCAAAAATTGGGATTGGGGCAATTCAGGTGACCCTGACATTTACCACGATACACAAACTCGTATTCAGGGCGTTACCTACCGCGGTAACCTTGCTCGCCTTATGGAAGCTTTGGTAGATGAAGGCAAAATTGAAAAAGCCAAAGATGTTATTGATATCTCTTTAGAAAATATGCCTATCGATGAATACGGCTACTATACCTTGGTTGAACCTTTTATTGATGGCTATTATAAAGTAGGTGAGACCAACAAAGCTCGCGATTTGTTCGAACGTTTAAAGAATAAATATATTGAGAAATTAAACTACTATTATGAACTACCCATTGAACAAAAGGTTGTTTACGGAGAGAGTATTTTAGATGATATGACCGCCTATAGAAGACTTGTAGATATCCTAGTAGTAAATAATGACCGAGAAAGAGGCGAAAAAGAAACCCTACTTTTTAATGAATTCTTTGATAAATTCTATGCCGATCATTTTGAACAAGAAGAACAAGGCATAAAACCTATTGATCCTGATTTGAATTCGGCAAAGCCCGTTTTAGATTCTGCCGTGATGGACACAACTGGCAATGGCGTTCAAGCGGATAGTGCCGCTCTAGAAAATAACTAGATGACTATTGTGCGCCTGCAAATGGTCACAAAGACCGTAAAATATCAGCATAACTGGGTATTTGAAATAGCTCTATAGTACATTGTGATTAGTTAAGATGCTAACCCGCAAATTTAAATCTTATCTAATTACAAGATTCTAAGAACACAAAAGTGAAGTGTATTTTAAACGTATTCGTTGAGAATGCCAATAAGTGTATTAGCATCTTGCTCGCCACTTTGGCGCCAAACCATCTCTCCTTTTTTATAGATCATAAGGGTAGGTAAACCTTTAACCCGAAGAGCTTGCGAAAGTTCTTTATTCTTATCTACATCTATTTTTATAACCTTGCTCTTATCACCCAAAGCGGCAGCAACATCACGCAATACAGGGTGCATTGCAGTAGACTGATCATTCCAATCTGCATAGAAGTCTAGCAATACTGGAACCTGTAAATCTATAAGTTCACCAAATTTCGACATACTTAAATCGTTGTTTTACAAATCAAATGTAGTAAAAAATGTTAAATTCCTAGATATAGTAGGTGATTTGTACCTCTTAATATGAGTTAAAATCATGTTAATGACTTCTTTTTTAAGGTAATTACGGTGATTTCTGGCCAAATTCCGAATCTTCCGGGGTAACCTAAGAAACCAAATCCTCGGTTTACATTTATATACTGCCCGAATTCCTCATAGATTCCTGCCCATTGCTTATAACGCCATTTTACAGGACTCCACTTAATCCAACCTGGTATTTCAATTCCGAATTGCATGCCATGGGTGTGACCGCTTAAGGTCAGATGATAGTGGTAATCATCTGGCACAACTTCCTCTTCCCAATGGCTAGGATCATGACTCATTAATATCTTAAAATCGTCTTTATCTACAGAAGATTTGGCCTTTTGTAAGTCTCCTGCTTTCTTGAATCCTCCCTTACCCCAATTTTCCACACCAATTAAAGCGATACGTTTTCCGTCTTTTTCAAGAAATCTACTCTCATTCAGTAATAAATCAAAGCCCATTTCTTTTTGAAGACTTTTCAACTCTTCCAAATTGGCCAGCTTCATTTCCGGAGTATCCCATTCGATGTAATCGCCATAATCATGGTTTCCTAAAACCGAAAACTTACCATCTTTTGCCTTCAATGTCGAAAAAAGTTCTTTCCATGGATACATTTCTTCTGTCTTGTTATTCACCAAATCTCCGGTAAATAATAGTACATCGCTTTCTTGTTGATTCACCAAATCGATGGCGTATTCAATTTTTTTACGATTATCGAAACTGCCACTATGCACATCTGATATTTGTGTGATTTGATACCCATCAAAAGCATCGGGTAAATCATCAAACTCCATAGTATACTTTAAAACTTTAAAATTGTATTTACCCTTATACATCCCATAAAGAAGAGCTCCGAAAGGAAGAGAAGCGATACCCATTGCTATAAGACTTAAAAAACGCCTTCTTTCACTAAAGCTAAACTCTTTTTCAGCACCCGCTATTTTTTTATACCCAGCTGCCATCAAACGGAATATATCCTCAGAAAATAGGAATAACACGGTAATTATTTGAAAGGTGAGCATAGCCAATAAAAAACCAAAGGCATAACTTTTCGGCCGACTCAAAACACGGCCAGGTTCTTCACCAACGGTAAATTGGAAAATAAAATTACCAATAACCAATAGCGAAAGGACAATAAACCCCCAATGTACCCAAGGAAACCTAGAAGCGGTTTTTAAGGCCTGCAAAGTGTAAAAAGTCAATAAAAAGTAAAAGACAATAAGAACTATCCAACGCAGCATATTTCAATTTTTCTGTAAAGGTATTTTTTAATCTCTCGGCAAGAAGGGCTTTTAACGTTATTTAACGGCTTGCACGATCGCCCGAATTGTTTCTACGTCAGAGGTGGCAATGGCATCATCCCTTAAAAAAGAAGCTGAATTCATCGAAACCTTTGGCAAATCATCCATAGTACTTATAAACTTTAAACCAGATAGGTGCACCGCCTTAAAACCTTTCGCTTTGAATTGAACAATAGTATCGACACGAATACCTCCGCCGGGCATAATGATACATTTTGAGTTTTGTTGAAGCAAATCTCCTAGCAAATCAATACCCTTCGCAGCCGAACTTTTTTGGCCTGAAGTAAGTATGGTGTTGACTCCCAAATTTTCAAGTTGCTCCAATACTTTCTTTGGATGTTGCACCCAATCAAAAGCGCGGTGAAAAGTAAATTGCAATTGATTAGAAGCTTCCACAAGAGCTTTGGTTCTATCGTTATCTAGTGTAGCATCTTTGTGTAATACTCCCGAAACAATTCCATTGAAACCCATATCATCACAGAGTGAAATATTCTTTTTCATGATTTCAAATTCTGCATTTGAATAGGTAAAATCTCCGCTTCTTGGACGTATCAATACGTTAACAGGAATCGAAATTTGCTTGCTAACACTTTTCAACAAACCATAAGAAGGGGTAATACCGCCAACCGCCAGCTCTGAACACAGCTCTATTCGATCCGCTCCAGCTTTTTCGGCATTTAAGGCAGATTGCAATGAATTTGCACAAACTTCTACTAGCATAAAAAAAAGTTCAAGTTCAATTTCAAGCTCAAATTCAAAATAATAAATTAAGCAGTAATCTACTCAACAGTATTTCCCTATTCCTAACTAGGGAGCTTGTACAATATCCCTTATATTTAAACCTCTAAAATAAACAACCTTTTTCCATGCAAAGAAGAAACTTCCTAAAAAATTCAAGTGCTGCTGCGGCAGGACTAATTTCGGCTCCTTTAATTGCTTCTTGCAAAACAGATGCCGAATCTAAGTCTGGTGAAGTTGAAGTGTCAGAACCAACGAGACCGATCGCTATTTGTACTTGGAATTTCGAAAACGCAACGGCAAAAGCATGGAAAGTTTTGGCAGCTGGAGGCAGTTCTTTAGATGCTGTTCAACAAGGTGCAATGATTGAAGAAGCTGATGTCAAAAATCAAACCGTAGGTGTTGGCGGAAGACCTGATCGCGATGGCAACGTCACTTTAGACGCCTGTATTATGGACAAGGATGGGAATTGCGGTGCTGTTCTTTGTTTGCAAAATATTGCAAGTCCGATTTCAGTTGCCCGCAAAGTGATGGAAGACACGCCACACGTAATGCTAGCCGGCCTAGGCGCTGAGAAATTCGCTTACGAAAAAGGATTCGAAAAAGTAAATCTACTCACCGAACAATCAAGGCAAGAGTGGGTAGAATGGAAAAAAACCTCAGAATATAAACCTATTATCAACATTGAAAATCATGATACAATAGGCATTTTAGCTATTGATGCAGCTGGTGATATTTCAGGCGCTTGTACCACTAGTGGTATGGGCTATAAATATGCAGGACGAGTGGGTGATTCTCCAATTATTGGAGCAGGACTTTTTGTTGACAATGAAATTGGTGCCGCTACTGCAACTGGAGTTGGTGAAGAGGTAGTAAGAACCGTAGGTAGTTTTCTGATTGTTGAGTTGATGCGCCAAGGCAAATCTCCGCAAGAAGCTTGTGAAGAAGGCGTAAAACGCATCATGGCTAAAAACATGGATCGTACCGATTTTCAAATCGGTTTTATTGCCATCAATAAAAAAGGAGAAACCGGCGGGTATTGTATTCAACCCGGGTTTAGCTATCGTACGTATTCGGAAGAAGGGCATGTGAATAATCCTTCAGAAAGTTTTTTAAAGACCTAAGATCCCTGAACTGGAAGACATATATTTTAAGGCAATTACCACTTTTTTTATTTCTTTTCTCTATTCAATTCGTACTTTTAAAAGCTTAAACAATTTTAACCTCATACCACTAATTTAGTATTTCTAACTTCCTATTATGGCAGATCAAAAACGACTTTTCCTTCTCGATGCATTCGCATTAATTTTCAGAGGATATTATGCATTAATTAAAAATCCTAGAATCAATTCTAAAGGAATGGATACCTCGGCCATCATGGGATTCATGAACTCTCTTTTTGATGTCATCAGACGTGAGAAGCCAGATCATTTAGCGGTATGCTTTGATAAAGGTGGAAGTGTTGAGCGAAGGGAACTTTTTCCAGAATACAAAGCTAATCGCGATGAAACTCCAGATGCTATAAAGATTGCCGTTCCGTATATACAAGACATTTTGAAAGCGATGCACATTCCAGTGGTTGTAAAAGCTGGTTTTGAGGCAGATGATATTATAGGAACACTCGCTAAACAAGCCGAAAAAGAAGACTATAAAGTTTTTATGGTGACACCTGATAAAGATTTTGGACAATTGGTTTCTGAAAATATATTTATGTATCGCCCGGCGAGAATGGGTAACGGCATTGAAATTTGGGGAATTCCTGAAATACAAAAGCGTTTCGGAGTTGAACGACCTGAACAGGTCATTGATTATTTAGGAATGATGGGCGATGCAAGTGATAATATTCCTGGATTACCGGGTGTGGGTGATAAAACCGCTAGAAAATTCTTAGAAGAATTTGGCTCTATGGAAGTCCTTTTGGCGAATACTGACAAGCTTAAAGGAAAGATGAAAGAGAAAGTAGAGGCCAATGGTGAGCTGGGTTTGCTTTCAAAACAGTTAGCTACTATAAACCTTGATGTAGATGTAACCTTTAATGCTGAAGATTATGAAATGTGTGATCCGGATACCGCAAAAGTGCAAACCATTTTTGAGGAACTCGAATTTAGAAGACTGAAAGACCAGCTCCTTAAAATATTTTCAGGTGAGATCGAAGAACCAAAAACAAAAACCGGAAGTACCCCTTTTGCTCAAACACAACCCAAAGAAGCTGGCGGTGGCCAATTTTCTTTATTTGGGGGCGACCCGTCAGTCGCAGCAGGCACCATTGAAGATGTCAATCGTAGAAAGACCATAGCTGATGTTGCTCATGTTTACCAGAGTGTAGCACCTGGCATGGCTATGCAACTTTTTATTCAAAATTTAATGAAACAGACCTCGGTTTGTTTTGATACGGAGACTACTGGCTTAAATCCATTAACAGCAGAGCTAGTAGGTATCGCTTTTTCTTGGGAAGCTACGAAAGGCTTTTACATCCCTTTTCCAGAAGACAAAAATGAGGCGCAAGAACTTATAGAACAATTACGCCCTTTCTTTGAATCAGAAGCTATAGAAAAAATTGGCCAGAATTTGAAGTACGATATTAAAGTACTCGACAAGTACAAGGTAAAAGTAAAGGGTAAGTTTTTTGATACCATGTTGGCCCACTATCTCATCAATCCTGATATGCGGCATAATATGGATGTTCTAGCAGAAACGTATCTCAACTACACGCCGGTTTCCATTACCGAACTCATTGGTAAAAAAGGAAAGAACCAATTAAGCATGCGTGATGTGCCTATTGAAAAACAAACTGAATATGCTGTCGAAGATGCTGATATCACCCTGCAATTGGCACAGCATTTTAGACCTGAATTGAAGGAAGCTAAGACGGAAGACTTATTCCATAATATTGAAATTCCGTTATTGCATGTATTAGCTGATATGGAGCTTGAGGGCATTAACCTTGACGAACAGTTTTTAGGTTCGCTTTCTGAAGATTTAAATACGGACATTGCAGATTTACAAACTAAAATATATGAAGCCGCTGGGCAAGAATTCAACATTGCTTCACCAAAACAATTAGGCGAAATTTTATTTGATAAAATGAAATTAGTTGACAAACCCAAGAAGACAAAAACAGGACAATATTCTACTGCAGAAGATGTACTTTCCTATTTAGCAAAAGATCATGAAATTATTCAAAATGTCTTAGACTATCGCGGACTTGCAAAACTCAAAAGCACCTATGTCGATGCGTTGCCACTTCAGATAGAACCCGCAACCGGGCGTGTACATACAGATTATATGCAAACTGTAGCAGCTACCGGAAGATTGAGTAGCAATAATCCGAATTTACAAAACATTCCCATTCGAACAGAACGTGGTAGACAAGTGCGGAAAGCTTTTATTCCGAGGGATGAAAACCACACCCTCTTAGCTGCAGATTACTCTCAAATAGAGCTGCGAATTATTGCTGCTTTGAGTGAGGAAACCACCATGATTGAAGCTTTTAAAAATGGCGAAGATATTCATGCTTCCACAGCGGCAAGGGTTTTTAATGTTCCGCTGGAAGAAGTTACTAGAGAACAGAGAGGCAATGCCAAAACCGTCAACTTCGGAATCATTTATGGAGTTTCAGCATTCGGCTTAACTAACCAAACCGACCTCTCACGATCGGAAGCCAAAGAACTTATCGAGACCTATTATAAAACCTATCCCAAGTTAAGAAGTTATATGAGCGAACAGGTCAATTTCGCGAGAGATAATGGCTATGTACAAACCGTATTAGGACGTCGTCGATATTTGAGAGCTATTAATGGAAGTAATGCCATTGTTCGCGGAGCGGCCGAACGAAATGCGGTTAATGCACCCATTCAAGGTAGTGCTGCAGATATCATCAAATTGGCGATGATTAATATTCACAAGAAGCTATCTGAAGAAAACTACCAATCTAAAATGCTTCTTCAGGTTCATGATGAATTAGTATTTGATGTGTATAATCCTGAAATGGACAAACTCAAGGCCATGGTCAAATCTGAGATGGAAAATGCCTTCAAAATGGCGGTACCGCTAGACGTAGAGTTGGGCGTTGGTGAAAACTGGCTAGAAGCGCACTAATATTTAAGCAGAAGTATTCTAACATTTTTTTATGATTTTCTAAGTAATAAGCTGGTTTTGTTCCCGTTAGTACCAGACATTAGGTACTATCATGAAAAAAGGGACATTACTATTTATCTTCATTTTATTTTCTTTCGGAGCATTAGCTCAAACGGATAAAAACCAAGAACCATCAGCGCAACAAGAGCAAAAGATCACTAAAAAAATAAAAGTTTTTCCGAACCCTGCAACCAATGTGGTGAATGTTTTAGGGCTTGAAAATAGCAATCGATCAACCATAACGATATCTGATATATCGGGTAACGAAGTTTTACATCGTCAATGGGCTATTCGCAATAATGCGTTAAGCATTCCCATACCAAACTTAAATGCAGGTATATATGTAGTTCGCATTAAATCACAAGAGCAACAAGTACAGACTAAGTTTTATAAAAAGTAAACTTGATTCTTATTATAAACAGAAAAGCACTTTTGGGTTTCCCAAAAGTGCTTTTCTGTTTATATATATTGGTTTTAGAACTTCTCAAAAATCAATTCTCCTTCACCATCAAAATTTGGAATATCAAGATCGGTAGCATCAACACTCATGATATTACCATCAATCGTAACCTTGACCGAAACCACAGCACCTTCGGCATCAACAGTAGTTAAAGTGGTGCCATTATAGGTATACGTGCTTGTTTCTGTATCTGTTTGTGTCGGACATGGAACACTTATTCCAGTAGCGGTAGCGTTAATTTCAAGATAGTCTGCCGCATTCTTAGCAATAACGCTTAAATCTTGATTAAACGTAAATGTTAGAATGTAACATTCTTTAGCAGTTAAGTTTGCCAAAATCTCTGCTCCAAAATTTACATTTGAACTATTTGGGTTTGCAGCTTTGAATTCCGTTGCTCGCCAAGAACCAACAATTGCGTTTTCATCGTCTTGTTTGTTATCATCAGTAGAACACGAAAATAATAAGGTTGTACTTATAAAAAGTAAAAATAGATTGCGTTTCATAGGGTTTAATTTTAGAGACTTATTAATCCAGAAAACGTAAAACCTAAGTTTATATTACAAAAAATCACTTTTTTACTATAATACAAATCGATAGGTTGCCTTAATCAAAAAGGTATTATCCATTTTTTGATTAAGTATTTGACCGTCGAGACTTCTCCCTAGTGAATCCATAGCATCACCTAAACCATTTACACCTTGCGACCAAACTAAAAATATTTCAGAACCAGGAATATATTCCCATCGTACAACCAAATTCGATCTGAATTGTACAAAGGCAAAATCAGGATCTTCGATTTCATAATCTGTGGTTCCGTCTAAATTTTCATCAATTAAGTAAGACCCTGTATTATTAATTCGTGAGATCTGACTAGCATCATACAAAGTAACACGTTCGTTTAAATCTTCAGCAATTGGGTTGTTTACAAAATTGAAATCAGTATAAGTTCCTCTTGCTATAAAAGGTTGCCCATAAAACTGAATTGACAAGTTCGGGTTGATACTATAATTAAAGCGAAGCGAAGTGCTAAATGTTCGATTATCGATATTTGCCATAATGTATTTAGGTGCACCTTCAAAACTTTTCTCAGTCACATACTGAGTTTTATTTGGATTCTCTTCATACTCTATTTCCGCTGATAAGCTAAAGGCATCAAAGGGTTGATATTGAAATCTTAAAACATAGCGCTGAAGCGAAAAATTATTTTGGGCAGCCTGACTATTAATATACCCAAGGGTAGCGTTGAATTTTTTTCTTTGATCTGTACCTGCAAATATGTAATAGAAGTTCTCATCTGACCATCTCCAACGCGGCCCTCCTCTCAGTACCGTATTGGTAAATATTCTGGGTTTGTGAGCTGCACCCGCATCGCCGAACCAATTGTTTTTAAAATTAATGAAGCCAGCTAACTCATATTGCATCCGATTGTAGTTGCCTTCGAAATCATAGGCCGAAGTCTGTTCGAAACCTAGCTGTGCCCTACGATAAAAGCCTTTGGGTTTAAGAAATAAATACTCTATTTCAGTAAATTGTCGAATATCGTCAGCTTGTCTGAGAAATCCAACATCATTGAGTTCCAATTCAGGCGATTTCCAATTGATTCCCCCATTGTATCGCCAATTGCCACCGCCAGCCTTTCCCGCTTCCAGTCTCCCGCCTGTTCCTGTCATGGAAGTGCGATTTGGGTCAACCTCAACATGATCAGCATCGACTCGTTGGAATAAATGAGCAATACTATTTTGGGTACGGGTAATTGCATCCTCACTTCCTTCAACGCGGCTGGCGACAAGGTTTCCTTGAACATAATAGTTTCTATCTTTCCAACTGTGCCTAAAATCAATACCACCTGTATAAGCTGACTTCCTCAGAAATTCAAGGCTAGGTTCTAATCTTCTATTTGTTGCTGTAAAAATCCCTCCGAAATACGAATTTCGATCATTAAAATCTTTTTGAACACGACCAACCAAGTAGTTCGTCAAGGGCTCTACTAGCTCTTTTCTCCGTTGACCATTGGTATCAACTTTCGCGTACATATTGCCAGTAACACTCTCTAATAACCCTAAAGACCATCCATTTTTAGTTTTTCCTGAGAATTTGGCGGCGCCCAGTATGGTAGTATTAATTGGTTGGTCTGCAAACTCCCCTGCCCCTAAATTTGCTGAACCTTGCGGGCTGCGCCCTATCCTACGACTGTAGAAAACGTTATCATTGCGACCAGCAAACTCATAATTAAAGATATTCTTATTCTCAACAAAGAACGGACGGCGTTCTTCAAAGAAAATTTGAAAACCGTCAAGTGCAATCGCCCCAGGATCCGCATCGACTTGACCAAAATCGGGATTTACCGTCAGATCTAAAGTCAAGTCATTGGTAATGCCAATTTTAGCATCCAAGCCTCCATTTAGGAAAAAATCATTACCGTCACGAAAGGGGTTACTCCCTTCTTCAGGATAGGTGTCAAATTGGTTGACCACGAAAGGTTGTATCTCTAACTGTTTTTGCGGCTGTATATCGAATAGCCCTCTCAAGATGCCGAATTCACTCACCCAACCAGGTGTATCTTGTGGAATTCTCTGCCACACGGAACGTTCTTCCTTAATAAAAAGCCTGCGCATCATTTGAAGTCCCCAGACCTGTTCTTTAAGGTTTCCGAATTTCAATTGGCTAAAAGGAATTTTCATCTCGGCCGTCCATCCCTCTTTATCAATATTGGCAGCAGTATACCAAATCGGATTCCAACTTTCATCAAAGTTATCGCCGTTTTGAGAAATAAACTCATCAGCCTTTACACCTGCGGCAGTAACAGTAAATGAAAAAGCAGACCGCTTGTCGTTATAACTGTCGATATGTATTTCAGCATAATCACCTGCGAATCCATCGCGACGCGATAATCGCTTTTCGATTTTTGAAGGATCGGGATCATAACAACGTACCCCAACATATAAATTTTTAGCATCATACAGAATCTTGAACTTTGATTGATACGTTGGGGGAGTATTCTCATCGGGTCTCAACTCTATGAAATCCCCTGTCCATTCGGCCCTATTCCACGACTTTTCATCCAGAACACCATCTATGACTGGAGCTTTCTCGCTTGCAATGGACATTGCGACATAGCTTTTCTTCAGAATAATTGTATTAGTAGAATCTTGCGCTGTACTGGGGATATAAATAAATAGAAATAAAAAAACTGAGAGATAAACTCGTCCCATAAATACTATCGGGTTTGGTTTGTGATTTCAAAAATAAAAGGGCTAGACCAGTTCGCAGTCTTTTTAATTTATATTTAACAGAAAAATGACCAAAATAGGTTCTGCGAAAAGTATGGTTTTTAACGAGTCAAAAAAACTAAAAAATATTCTCAAACAAGCATTTGTATATCAACTTAATAATTGTACATTTGCACCCCGTTTAAAGGGATTGTAGTATTTAATCGTTAAATAAAGTAGTAGTGGATACATTAAGTTATAAAACTGTTTCAGCTAATAGAAAGACCGTGGACAAGCAATGGTTGCTAGTAGATGCTGAAGGTCAAACACTAGGTCGTCTTGCTTCTAAGATAGCAAAATTACTAAGAGGAAAGCACAAACCTAATTTTACACCACATGTTGATTGTGGTGATAATATTGTTGTAATTAATGCCGAAAAAGTTACCCTTTCTGGTAACAAATGGGATGAAAAGACCTATAAGCGTTACACAGGTTACCCAGGTGGTCAACGTTTTACTTCTGCTAAGGAATTATTGGAAAAAAACCCAGGTCGTATTGTTGAAAAAGCGGTTAAGGGAATGCTTCCTAAAAATAGATTAGGCGCAGAACTTTTTAGAAACCTAAAAGTATATGTAGGCCCTAATCACGATCAAGAAGCTCAAAAACCAACTGCTATCAACATAAACGAACTTAAGTAATGGATACTATTCACAAAATAGGAAGAAGAAAAACAGCTGTTGCTCGTGTATATCTTTCAGATGGAAAAGGAAAAATCACTATCAATTCGAAAGACTTGACTGATTATTTTCCAACAGCTACTTTACAGTATAAAGTAAATCAACCATTCACCTTAACTGATACCGTAGGTAACTATGATGTAAAAGTTAATGTATTTGGTGGTGGAATTACGGGTCAGGCTGAAGCAATTCGTTTGGCATTGTCAAGAATAATGTGTGAAATCGATGTTGAAAACAGATTGGTTCTTAAACCAGAAGGTTTATTGACAAGAGACCCACGTATGGTAGAACGTAAAAAATTCGGTCAGAAGAAAGCTCGTAAGAAATTCCAGTTCTCTAAACGTTAATATCAAAATTATCAGCTGCTCTTATAAAAAGAGCAGCTTTATTATATTTTCTAACCAGTTCATTGAAAGTCTCTTTGAGAGACAATTAAAAAATCCAAAAATCTATTTTAATGTAGATTAAAGGTTTTGACCCTGAAACCTCCAAAATTTTGGAGCAGGGCAAGTTAGTTTAGCATCTAAATGGTAGAGGCTTCTTGAATTTGTTTCAAGTTACCACTCTGGCATTGCTAATTCATAAGAACGTAAACTAAATTTAAAATGGCGAAAGTCGAAGTAAAACAATTATTAGAAGCAGGTGTGCATTTTGGCCACCTAACCAGAAAGTGGAATCCTAACATGGCGCCCTACATCTATATGGAGCGTAACGGAATTCACGTAATCAATCTTTACAAAACTGTTGCAAAACTAGACGAGGCTAATGAAGCCCTATCTAAAATTGCTGCTTCAGGAAGAAAAATTCTTTTTGTTGCTACCAAAAAACAGGCAAAAGATATCGTTGCTGAAAAAGTAGCCAGCGTAAACATGCCTTACATTACAGAACGATGGCCAGGTGGAATGTTGACCAACTTTGTAACTATTCGTAAATCGGTTAAAAAAATGACCGCGATTGATCGAATGAAGAAAGATGGTACTTTCCTTAGCCTTTCTAAAAAAGAACGTTTACAAAAAGATCGCTTACGTGCAAAATTAGAAAAGAACTTAGGTTCAATTTCTGAAATGACTCGTTTACCAGGGGCACTATTTGTTGTTGATACAATGCGGGAACACATTGCGGTTAAGGAAGCTCAGAAACTGAACATTCCTATTTTCGCCATGGTTGATACCAATTCAGATCCTAGAGATGTTGACTATTTGATTCCGTCAAATGATGATGCATCAAAATCTATTGATATCATTATGACTTCAGTAACTGATGCTATTGCTGAAGGTTTAGCAGAGCGCCAATCAGAAAAACAAGGAGAGAAAGAAGGCAAAGAAGAAGCAAAAACAGAAACTCCGAAAGAAGATACTAAAGCGGCAGCTCCAAAAGTAAAGATAAAAGCTGAACCTGTAGTTAAAGATGCACCAGCTGTTGAAGAAACTGTTGCAGTAGCAAAAGAAGAAGCTCCTAAAAAAGAAGCCAAGAAAGAGGCGGCTCCTAAGAAGACTGCTAAAGCAAAAACTTCAAAAGGAGATGATCTGACTAAAATAGAAGGTGTAGGTCCTAAAGCGGCAGAAGCCTTAACAAACGCCGGACTTGAAACTTTTGCGAAAGTAGCCAAAGCTAAAGCTGACAAGATGAAAGAGGTTTTAACAGAAGCTAGTTCTAGATTAGCGCATTTAGATACTACATCTTGGCCAAAGCAGGCAAAAATGGCTGCTGACGAGAAGTGGGATGAATTGAAAGTATGGCAAGATAGTGTTAAAGGTGGGGTCGAATAATCCAACTTCTAAAATGAATACTAAATAAATATTTTCCGCCAAGACAGGAAAGAAATTAAATAAGATTACGTTATGGTAAAAATTACCGCCGCAGAAGTAAACAAATTAAGAAAAGCTACAGGTGCAGGAATGATGGACTGCAAAAATGCTTTAGTGGAAGCTGAAGGAGATTTTGACAAAGCCATCGAAGTACTTCGTAAAAAAGGACAAAAAGTAGCTGCAAAAAGAGCCGACAGAGATTCTTCTGAAGGTGCTGCAATTTCCAAATTAAACGCAGATCAAACTGCAGGTGTTGCAATCGTTTTAGGTTGTGAAACTGATTTCGTTGGAAAAAACGAAAACTTCGTAGCACTAGCAAATCAACTTGCTGAATTGGCCTTAAACTTTAACTCTAAAGAAGAGTTTTTAGCTGCTGATTTCGATGGAATGACCGTTGCTGAAAAATTGATTGAGCAAACTGGAGTTATTGGTGAGAAGTTAGAAATAACTGTTTTCGAAAAGTTAGAAGCACCTTATGTTGGTACTTATGTTCACATCAATAAAATTGCTGCCTTAATTGGTTTATCTGCAAAAGTAGATACTGCTGAAGTATTAGGCAAAGATGTTTCTATGCAAGTAGCTTCAATGGGCGCAACAACTTTATCTTATAAAGACTTTGACCCAGCATTCGTTGCTGCTGAAACAGAGGCTAGAATCGCTGTTATTGAAAAAGATAACATAGAACTTGGTCGATTAGGAAAAACGCTTAAAAATGTGCCACAATACATTTCTATGGCGCAATTGACTGACGAAGTTATTGCTAAAGCTGAAGAAGATGCGAAAGCACAATTGAAAGCTGAAGGCAAGCCAGAGCAAATCTGGGATAAAATCCTTCCCGGTAAAATGGAAAGGTTTATTTCTGATAATACTACTTTGGATCAAGAGCAATGTTTATTAGACCAAAATTTCATCAAAGATGAGAAAATCAATGTTGCAAAATATGTTGAGTCTCACGGAGATGTTACAGTTACCGGCTTTAAGCGGGCTACTGTAGGATAATTAAATATTAAGCTAACTCAAAAAAACCGCTAGATAACTTCTCTAGCGGTTTTTTAGTTTGGTATAGAAAGCTTCATTTACGACTCGCAAATTACAAGCTACAGATTAGCCCTTCATCCAAGCGCCTCTTAATGCGCTCTGTGCATCATTCTCATCTTCAGCAGGAACAAGTGTTTCAAATGTAACAACCGGTGTGCCAGCAGTTCCTTTCAACGAAATTTCCTCATCGCCTCTTTGTACTACCATCGTTACTTCACTCTCAGGAGGCCAGACAAAGCTCTGTTGCAAAATAGGACCGATACCTTCTAAGGTGATAGATGTGCCGTTTATACTTTTAATAATATCACCTCCCTTGGCTCCTAAATCAATTAAAAAACTACTTAACTGGATACCTTTACGTATAAAAACATTGTTTTCTGATTCACTTCCATCAATAAAGGGTATTTCTTGATCTAAGAAAAAGCGTCCGCAGGGTTGTTCTACTTCAGCTTTTGTTAATCCCACTTTAGCAAAATAAATATCATAATCGATTGGAGTATCACCGATGACATGAGTATCAAAGAAGTTTCTCAGTGCAGGGTATGTCATTGCCACAATTTCGTCAATAAGCTTTTCATCTTCAAAGGGGGTCATATCACCATACTTTTTTGAAAGCTCTTTCATTAACCACAATACACCTTTCTCACCATTACTCCATTCTCGTAGTTGTAGATCAAGAACCATATTAATTAAAGCGCCTTTTTCATAAACGTTGGCATAGTTCTTTTTATAAGGCTCTACCAAAATATTCTTGCTCATAGCAGTAAACGACATCGCATCATCAAAACCTTTTGCATTGGCAATTTTACCCAAAATACGCTCATAGAATTCGGCATCGTTTATCAAACCCTGCTGTATTTGAAACAAGTTGGCAAAATACTCTGTCGTTCCCTCATACATCCAGAGGTGTTGCGACATTTTCGGGTTATTAAAATCGAAGTACTGCACCTCTTTTGAGTGTACATTTAGCGGAGTAACAATATGAAAAAACTCGTGCGAAACCACATCTACCATGGCTTCTTCCAAAGCCTCTTTAGGCATCACCTCTGGTAGAACAACAACTGTAGAAGTATGATGTTCTAAAGCGCCAAATCCATTAGCATCTGTTTCCCCCATTTTAGACAGATACAATAGAATTGTATATTGTTTCGTGCCATCGATATCACCTAAAAAAGTCTTTTGCGCAGCCATCATCTTTTCCATTCGGTCTTTCAAACTGGCTGCTGTATAAACCCCTGTTGGAGAATAAACGCTTAAGGTTACGGAGATATCGTTAATTTGAAAAGTTTCAGAATTGGGCTTCGCATAGAATATTGGGTTATCAATAACATCAAAATAACGACTAGCGGCAAAAACATCTTTCTCAGTAGTTACATCTTCCATTACTTTTCTCTGCAAAGAAGTGGTTGCTTTTAAAGTCTCTGGCTTATCTACTTTTATCGTATAAGGCACTTCTTTTAGTCCATTGAAATAGCCTACAAACCCATGTAGATTCAACACAAAGTTTTTACCTTCCAAAATATTGGTTCCTGCTGGGGAAAAAACAACTTCTTCTTGCTCACCTTCACTATCATAAGTGTCGTTTACCCAATAGGTGACTTTATCTAAACTTTTTCCGTTAGAAATATTCCAAGTGTTATCATCAGATTTTGAAACGGCTAATTCTTTCCCGTTATAGTCTAAAGCTTTCAAGCCTTCAATATACTTTCCGTAATTATCAATGCTATAGGTGCCAGGTACCGTTTTGGGAATAAAAAAGGAAACCGTATCGGATGTAAATGCTCCTGGGTTTATTTCTACCATAACCTTATCATCATTGACATTGATCAAGTCAATTGCAACATGAATAGGTTTTTTATCTGCCGTAACCAAAGCCTTTGACGAGCCACAACCGTACAATA
>RCNE010000416.1_pt1 | contig 22938 bp, 25 predicted proteins | sample 2041361 | NCBI WGS metagenome assembly RCNE01 (sample SAMN09708229, study PRJNA481090) | Marine sediment metagenome, whole genome shotgun sequencing project.
GTCAATGTTATTGCACTTGGAACAAAAAGTAATAATGCTAATGGCAATACATTACCTATAAATAAAGCACCTATCCAAAATAAGTTTTTATATCTTCCTTTAACAATCATTTCTACAACAGTATGTGCAGATGTGCTAGGGTGCGTAATTGTTAACTCTGTAATGATGGTAAATAAGTTCACAGCCAATGCTATGATCATAGTCATTCCTAAAATTGACATCCAATTTTCACTGCCAGTTACTAATAATACCAGTGCGAAAATTGCTGATCCTGCCATTACACTATGCACTAGCATATGTAAAGCTAGTGAAGGGCTTTGCCAAAAATCTCTTCCTTTTGCCTGTGCAAATAAGAAAGCAGTATAAACCGCTAACATAACCGCAAAAAATGCTGTTACCCATAATAAAATTGTTTCGCCAATTGCGAAATTTTCAAACAAATTAAAATATGTTGTTACACCCCAAATGGTTGCTAACAATCCGAAAATTGTAATTATATATCCTCCTTTTACCAACCATGAATTCCATTGTGGGCGCAAGAGCACATATAAAAAACGATCTGGTCTATCTAGATCCATCACCAAGAATAATCCCGTTAAGGATAAAAACACTAACGAAATTCCTACTGACCAAAGCTTAGTAGCATCTGATATTTCATAGCCTAACAATATGGCAATAAACGGTATTAAAAAGGCGCCAGCAGCGATTGCTTTCGTCATTACATAAGCGGTAACTTCCCAACCCCACAGAATTCCTTTATCTGGTGTATCATATACTCTACGTGCTTTTCCACTCAGAACATCAATATAATTAGGGTTTTTAGAATCTGTTTTTTGATACGCTGCTTCCACTTCATTATTGATTGACATTTGTAATAGATCAACATCATCATTGGTATGCATCATTTTTTCGGCAGCTTTGGCGAAATGACCTACACCACGCGCTTGTGAATTCCAAAGTCCAGGTCCCGATTTATCTGTAGCCTCAGGATTTAAAGAAGCATCATCTCCGTCAATATAAAATAAGTTAGGATTTGTACCTTTTTCTGGCTTTCTAACTTTTACTTGTTGTCTTGCTAATAATTGTGAAATTTCCGTTTTTGGATTTTCCATATCCCCTGCAATAATAGCATGTTCAGGGCAAACCGTAACACAAGCAGGTTCTCTACCTACATCTACTCTATGAGCACAGTAATTACATTTTGCTGCCGTATGTGTATCCGGATCTATGTAAAGCGCATCATACGGACACGCCTGCATACAAGATTTACAACCAATACATCGATTATTGTCAAAATCTATGATACCGTCTTCGCGTGTAAATAATGCTTCTGTAGGGCAGATTTCCACACATGGAGCATCTGTACAATGGTTGCAACGCATTACTGAAAAAATTCTACGAGTATCAGGAAATTCTCCTTTTTCTACTTGCTTAACGTAGGTTCTGTTTACGCCAACCGCCACATCGTGTTCTGATTTACAGGCAGTTGTACAAGCGTGACAACCAATACATTTTCGATTGTCAATAATAAAGCCGTACTTCATTTGTTATATAAATTATGGTATGATTACAGGATGTTCTTTCAAAGTTAATCATATGTTTGTCAATACTTGTAACATTTGTTACTTATAATCTAATTTGATTTAGAAGGAAAATTATAAAAAAGCATTTATCTTTACAATGATATAAATCAGTGATTAAAAATGAGTATTACAATTTTACTTTTCGGAATTTTAAGAGATGTTTTTGGTGAAAGTAAACTGGATAGGGCAGTAAATTTGAATACTACTTTAGAATCTTTAAGGCAAGATTTAGCCAAGGAGTTCCCTGAGTTGAATAACTATAAAAATTATTCAATTGCGGTTAATGAAGTTTACGCGGAAAGTGATTGTATAATCAAAGAGAATGATGTGGTAGCGTTGATTCCGCCTGTGAGCGGAGGCTAGCCTCTTAAATACTTTTTATCAATATAAAAAGTACCAAACGGAATTACTGATGCGGCTAATACAGTCCAAAAAGTTTTGGAATTCCATTTAAGGTCATCTTTTATTAAATAAGCCAATACAATATACACTACAAATAATAAGCCATGTGGCATCCCGAATATTTTAACGTACGATTCATCATTACCTAAATATTTAATAGGTACGGCAATAAATAATAATATGATGTATGATAATCCTTCTAAAATGCTAATAACCCGAAACGTATTTTTCATGTATCTGTTTTTTCGATTGCAAAAGTACAACCTGATTCACTAACTTTGTGCTAGAATTTGTTAAAAAATGACAAAAAATTCTTCAATAAAAATAACATCTAAGAAACTGAATTTACAAGATTGTTATGATTTTGTATTTGATGCTTCGTGTGGTGGAATTGCCTTATTTGTGGGCACCGTTAGAAACAAAACGCAAAACAAAGAAGTGACATTATTAGATTTCTCAGCTTACGAACCTATGGCTGTCAAAGAAATGCAAAAAATAGCTGATAAGGCCTTGACGGAATTCGACATTTTAAAAATTGCTATTCATCATTCAGAAGGCGAATTGAAAATAGGAGATATCCCTGTAATTATTGCGGTTTCGTCACCTCATAGAAAAGCTGCATTTGTCGCTTGTCAGTTTGCTATTGATACCTTAAAAGAAACGGTACCTATCTGGAAAAAAGAACATTTTGTTGATGGTGAAGTTTGGGTGAATGCTACGCCTTAACCTTAATCTTTAAGCTTAAAAAATTTACTAAACAAACTTTTTCTTGCGGTTACAGTAATATTTTCAGATTCAGAATAATTGTATAAACTTTCTTTTTTTGCAATTACCTCATCTATAACCTTTATAGCCCTTTTTAATCGTGTTTTTTCATCTCCTTTAAGCGTTACGTAAGGTCTATTAGATTTCTTTAAAGCATTTTCAAAAGCATTAAACATGTTTTCACGTTGCCCTGGCCTATCCCTTATATTATCCATTTTCCAAGGGACATCAATATAGGTTAACAAGTAAATGTCGTATTGATTTTTTTCAGCTGCAGCTTCTAAATCTGGGTCTACTATTCCGTCATAATATTCCTCAGAATATACTTTAGTTTCTAATAAGTCGGTATCACAAATCAATACTTTATCGGCTCTTTTGGCTAATTTGTTCTCCAATTTCATTTGACCAATAGCAATTGGTAATAGGTCTTCATGCTCACATACTTGACGCTTATTATTCCATTTTTTTTGCAAATAATCACGTGCAAATTCTGCCGCCCAAACTGTTCGATAATGATATGCTAATTGACTTGCTAAGGTTGTTTTACCAGTAGATTCTGGTCCAAAAAGTACGACTTTAACTATATTAATGGGTTTCTGCTTAAGTCTTCTATCCATGCTAATCCCTTTATTTCTTTTATTAATGAAATATTACTATTGTAAAATAACTGTAAAGGGGTGCATGGGCGGCAAAGCTAAAACATTTCCTTTTCTTTTAGAGACCTAAAGACTATTAATTTTAACACTAAACAATCTTCATCTTTTTCAACAGAAAAGAAGCATTCATGTTTTTGCAAACTCCATCTTTTAATTTGTAGTCAAAATGAAGTTCATCATTGATAATTTCCGCATCAAAATAATAGTTTTCAATTTGTCGTAATTCTTTTTCTATTTCGCATAAGCTTAAATCGTGTGTTGCAATAATACCTGTAGAATTGGAAGCGACTAATTTTTGCACGAACTTTTTAGAGCCAATTGCTTTATCGGTACTATTGGTACCTTTTAATATTTCGTCTAAAATGATAAAATAATTATTGTTTTTTATTTCGTCAACAATGAATTTTAGGCGTTTTAATTCCGAAAAGAAGTATGACGTATCGTCCGCTAAAGAATCAGTTGTACGCATACTAGTTATTAATTTTATAGGCGAATATTCAAATGATTTAGCACACACTGGCAAACCTATATTCGTCATAACAATGGATAAAGACACCGTACGTAAAAAAGTACTTTTGCCTGCCATATTTGCACCGGTAATAATAAAAAATTGTTGATTTTTAATTGAAAAATCATTATCAATTCGCTGTGCTTTTTTTAACAAGGGATGACCGATATTTTTGCATTTAATTATGTTTTTCTCTGAATTTATCTTAGGAAATACATATTCCGGATGATTAAAAGCGAAATTCCCCAAAGAATTCTGCGAATCGAAAAAGGCAATTACTTCAAACCAATTTTCAACTTTGTGTGCATATGTTTTTATCCATTTTTCTACTTTATAAGCTTGTTGGGTATCTCTTAAAAAAAACGCATTTCCTAATACAGCAATAAAAAGATTATTACGCTGATCTAAAGCATCTAATATTTTAGAAAAGGATGCGAAAATTGCTGATGCTTTTTTAGTTTCGGTCTTTATAGCGACTTGCTTTTCCTCTAATATTTGAGAGCTAAATGTAGTTGATTCAATTTCGTTTAATAACTTATGGTATTGCTTAAAAGTATCTTTAGCTTTATCGGCATCTTGGTAGATTATATTAACTCTTTTAAAGTAAATTCCTGTGACTCCTAAACCTACAAAAAACCATATAAGAAGTATGTTGAAACTCAAAATTTCAAAACTTACCAATCCAATCAGTACTAGTGAAATAATAGAAAACACTGTTGGTAAAATCGATAATAAGTTAGGAATAACGGGCTGGTATTCATGTACCCATGCTACAATAGCTTTCGAAGAATGCTGCACTTTTACCAAACTTGAAATTGCCGAAAATTGTTGTCTCCATGCTGGTTTTGTCGCTAATTCTTTAATTGCTTCTTGTTTCTGTTCTATAGTAGTAATTACATTTTCCGTTAAGGTATAATAGAGTTTTCTTCTACCTTCTTTTATTGATGTTCTATTGATATATTGAAAGAATGAACCTCGTCCAAATAGGTCAATGTCATAACTGTAATAATGGGTTGGATCAATAAATTCAGCGCCATCATCTAGGTCTAAATACTCCCCATGTAACACATTAATTTCGGTTGTATTTATTTGTATTAGTTTATTAATGAGATCTCTTTTATGTTGTAGATCGGTATGCCTTGAGACCAAAAAAAGAAATAAAAAAAAGCCAAAGACTCCTGTTATAATCATTCCTTGTGCGTTTCCAAAAAAGAAATACATGCCAAAAATTATTGCTATAAAAACGAACAACCGTATTGTACTCGATAAAGCTAATTGTTTCTTTAATTCAGCTAAACGGTGCTCAAAATTTGATCTTTCGGCAGTATAAAATTCTAAAGGGTCTTGCATCAATAATTTGTTATACCGTTTTTCAAACTTAAAACGTTTAAGTGAGGATGTATCGCTTTTATTCTTTGTGTAGCAACATAACTCGAAATTCCTTTCTGGCAAACGAGTACATATTCATTGTTAGGAATAAAGTTATGTTGTTTAGGATTTAATTTAGATAAGGGAATTTTTTGATGAACGAAAAATGGATCTTTTACACGTATATCTTCATCAACTGAAATAATATACAATTTTTGTGATGCTTCACCGTATGATAATTTTTGTCGTAACGCTTTCGCAGAAATTAATAACAACTCGTCCTGAACTTCACAATTTGCATCAAAATAAGTTTCACCTTCAAAGATTTTCTGAATCTTTAGCTTAGAAAATGAGTTTTTCAATTGCATATTATATTGCGAATTATCCAAACTATTATAAATTAAAAGTTCATCAATAAGAGGTTTCCCAATGCCTGTCACTAATTTTAAAACTTCATTGGCCTGCATCAATGCAATTATACCAACAATAGTATTCAATGTACCTATTTCAGAACAATTGGGGATTGCTTCCTTAGAAATCTCTGGAAACGCATCTCTTAAGTTGGAGCTATTGCTACTATCTGGTCTTTTAACATTAAAGCTAGATACATAACCATCAAATTTATAAAGAGATCCATAAATGAGAGGTTTGTCTTTCAACACGCAAGCGTCATTCAGTAAATATTTAACTGGTAAACTATCGGTACAGTCTAACACAAAATCTGCAGATGCAATAAATTTAAATACATTCTCTTTTGTAACTGTTTTATTAGAGTGTGATATTTTTACAAAAGGTGAAATAGAAGTGACATGCTTAGCTAAAATCTCGACTTTAGGTTTCCCCACATCCGTTGTCTTATAAAAAACTTGACGATGTAAATTAGATACATCTACCACATCAAAATCTATCAAATTGATAGTGCCTATTCCGCTCGCGGCTAAATAAACGGCTGCTGCACTTCCAAGTCCGCCACAACCAACCACAACAACATTAGTCTGCAATAATTTCTGCTGTCCTTTTTCGCCAATTTCTGATAATGTTGTTTGGCGTTTATAGAGTTGTTCTTTTGTTATTTTCATTTTATGCCTACTGAGACGGGTATTTTTTTATTTCAAATTATTCTATCTAGATTCCGAATCACACGTTGACTTTTCTCAGTGGGATAGTGCGGATTGAGAGAGGTTTGATTCTAACTCTTTAATTCTTTAATAGCGTTTTGATACTCTTCGGGTGTATTGACATTACGAATCATATTATCATCAACTTCAATTATTTCTACGTCAGAATTTATCAATACTTTTCTCGGACAAGAATATCCTTGTGCTAAATAACTTAATAATGTAGGATAAGCCTTTGGTTCGTAAATTGTAATTAAGGGCTCTACAAACTCCTTTGATTTACCTTTAATTGCTGTGGCTATTTTTTTCGGATTCCTTTTCTCTAAGAGCAATTTGATTAGGTCTTCTGTTACAAACGGGAGATCGGTTGCTATTACCAACCAAGCCCTATTCGGATCATGTTGAAATGCAGAACATATGGCCCCAAAAGCACCTAAACCAACAAATTTATCTTGAATATATTGATGTGTTGAGTTTCTTTCATCTTGTGCCACTGAAACAAATGTTTGCAACAAGTTATTCTCTAAAATCTCTACTGCATAATCACATTGGGCTTTCCCGTGATACGCTAACTGCGTTTTATCCTGACCCATCCTAGAACTTTTGCCTCCTGCTAATACCAAGCCTTGTACAGGAGCAATTCTTTCTTGAATTAAATTGTCGATGTGATTTGAAATAGCATCAACTTCATCAATATGATAGCTCTTCAAATTTTGAATGGTTGGATATTTTTCTACTAAAAAATCAAAATATTTTGAATCTTCATGCAACTTTACAACAAATTGAACTCTATCTAATTGCTCTAAACGTTTCTTTACAGAAGCCTCTTTTTCATTATCTAAAATCAAAATTTGCTTAGCTCCTTTATAATGATTTCCGTTTATGAATAACAGGTCGTAATTAGAGAATCGAATGCGCTCATTATATTCGTTAAATTGCATCGCAGAATTCACAATCATTGTTCCTTTATGATGCGCAACAAATTCATCAACAATTGGTACCTCAATTGCATCTTTATGTGAAGCATCAAAATATGCAATTTTGGACGTTTTTTGTAAATTTTTACCAATTTTTTGGACTAAATCAGCAATAATAGAGCATTTTGAGCCCAAAATCGCAACTTCATTGGATGCGAAATTATCGTTTTCTCTACGGGTTAGCTTGGTATGTTTTTGATGTTTTTTAGCCTCCATTTCACTTATCTTTTTATTCACTTATAAAATCAGACTTACCACCAGTTTTTTCAACAAGTTTTATTTCATTAATGATCATTTTTTGTGATAATGCTTTACACATATCATAAATGGTTAATGCGGCTATGGAAGCTCCTGTTAAGGCCTCCATTTCTACACCCGTCTTTCCTTCAATTTCAACAGAACATATAATTTCGACATGTTCTTTGTCAATCACTTTAATATGAATATCAACTCCATTGATTAATAAAGGATGACACATCGGAATTAAATCTGAAGTTTTTTTAGCTCCTTGGATCCCTGCGATAATCGCTGTTTGAAAAACAGGACCTTTTTTAGTGATTAGTTCGTTATTAGAGAAATGAGATATAATTTCAGACCCTAAAAACATGAAGGCTTTTGCTGTAGCCTTTCGCTTAGTAACCTCTTTATCACCTACGTTTACCATTTTAGGTTGGTTATCTTTGTTTATATGTGAAAAATCATTCATCTATAAGTTATTAGAGGGAAAGTCTCTCCTGTTTTAAAATCTGTTAGATCATGTGGTAATTCTAAAAAAGCATCTGCATTTGCTAAATTAGCTAAATCTCCGGAACCTTTGCCCATTACTGGGATCGCAACTAATAAACCTTTTTTATTTTCTAATCTAACCTGTAGAAAATAAGTTAAATCTGGTTTGAAGGTAAAATCTTCACCTAAAATTGCTTTATCATGATTTTCAAAAACAAGCCCAACAGATTTTTGATGCCAAGGATAAAAGTATTTTACACATCCCACAAAAGTGGAAATAGGATTCCCTGGAAAAGCAAACACGATGGTTTTACTGTTCAATTTTTCATTTTGTTTACTCATACTTGAAGGGTCATTGACCCCGAACCAAAAAGGTTTTCCTGGACGTTGCTTTACTTTATGAAACTTCTTTTCTACACCTAATTCGTCAAGGACTTCAGGTAAAAAATCAAATTTACCTTTGCTTACTGCTCCGCTAAAAAGCAAGACATCATAATCAATTAAAAATTGCTTTATTTTTTCTTTTAGTAAAGGTTTATCATCAACTATGTGAGCAGTTTGGGCTTTAATCTTAAGCTTTTCCAATAATGAAACTAACGTATAGACATTACTTCTTCTAATTTGATGCCTTAAAGGATTTTTGACTACTTCAACTAACTCATCACCTGTTGAGATAATCATAACCTTTGGTTGAATTGCAACTTTAACCATAGATTTGCCAACAGTGGCGAACACTCCAATTTCTGCCGGTGAGATTAGGGTATTTTTTTTAAGCAATACATCATTCTCTTTTCTATCATTAGCTTGATTATGAATATTTTGCCCTTTTGTAATTTCTTCAAGAGTAATAGTTGCTTTACCGTTTTTTATATGTAAGTCTTCGTATCTAATAACTGAATTCGTACCGGTAGGCAATATTGCCCCGGTCATTACTTCCATACAATTCGAAGTGTTGATAAGCTCTAATTGAGAACTACCGGCTGCTTGAATATTTTCTATAATGAATGCTCTTTTCCCTTCGACGAAAGCGCTAAAAGAAATAGCGATACCATCCATACTTACTCTATTAAAAGGCGGGAAATCTCTATCGGCCCTTATATCTTCTTTTAATACGCGATTTAAAGACTCTAAAAATGGAATTTCTTCAATACCGAAATTTTCAGTGCTGTTTAAAATAATTTGTATTGCTTCTTGGGATGATATCATAACTTCTAACCTCCAATTGTAGACATACTTTCAGAAACTTTTTTATTCTTTTTACGATTCGCTTCTGCAATAAAACCATTTTCAGGTTTATCCTTCACAATAGATAAAAACAATTGTTTCAAATCTTCATTACTTGCGCCTTCACGCATAAAATCACGCACATTAAAAACTCCTTCATCAAATAAACAATTTTTGAATAATCCAGTTGAAGTAATTCGAATCCGATTGCAATCGTTACAAATAGTTCTAGTGAAAGCCGGTATAATTCCGAAAGAGCCTTTGTAATCTTTTACTTTAAAGTTGTGAGAAGTAGATGATTTATCAGATTGTAATGGAGTGATGTCTTTATAATGTGAGTGGATATTTTCTAAAATCTTAGTGTAATTCCACACTTCTTTAGTTTCTCTTTGACCTGTTCCGTTAAAGGGCATTTCTTCAATAAATCGGACAGCTATGTTTTTATGCTTTGTTAATTCAATGAAATCATTCAATTCATGTGTATTTACGTCTGATTGAACTACAACATTTAATTTTAGATTTAAATTACTATTTTCTAGAGTTTCCAAGGTTTTATATACCTCATCAAAAACATCTCTACGTGTAATCTTGGCAAAATTTTCTTTAGACAAACTATCAATACTCAAATTTATCGTATTGATGTTGAGTTCTTCTAACTTCGCTATATGCTTAGAAATTAAAGCACCATTGGTCGTAATATTTATTTCATCTAACTTGTCGTTAAATGATAACATCTCAAGAAATTCAATAAAATTTTTACGTACAAATGGTTCGCCACCTGTTAAACGGACTTTATTAACGCCCAATTCACTCAACACTCGAGTAATACGGTACATTTCTTTGAAAGTCAACAATTCCTTTCTGTCAACTATATCAATGCCATGAGCAGGCATGCAATATTGACAACGTAAATTACAGCGATCAGTAACTGCTAATCGTAGGTAGGTTATTTGTCTGCCAAATTTGTCGGTTAAACTATCCATACTGTTTTAAAACTAGGTGCAAGTTACAAAAGAAAAACGTTGCACTATTTGAAATGCAACGTTTTTAACAATGATTTATATTTTAATTAATGCGGTAATTTACTTTTAACGGCATGGTAGAAAAAAGCGCCTAATAGTGCTCCAAAAATTACTATAACCATTGCTAGAGCTCCTCTTCCCATTAAGATAAACATAGGTCCAGGACATGCGCCAGCTAGTGCCCATCCTAAACCGAAAGTAGTTCCGCCAAGTATATTTCTTGCAAAGCCTTTTTGTTTAGGTTCGACTGCAATTTTTTCTCCTAAATAGGTTTTTATATTTCCTTTTTTAAATAAATACATAATAATCATACCTAAAACCACAGCAGTTCCAATAACGCCATACATGTGGAATGATTGAAACTTAAACATTTCATAAATACGATACCATGAAATAACTTCGGCTTTACTTAATACAATTCCGAAAAGGATTCCTACGATCAAAAATTTTATATTCTTCATTTTCTAAAATATTAAAGGTAATAATACCCATGTCATAATCAACCCGCCAATAAAAAAACCTATTACCGAGATTAGAGAAGGTAGTTCCATATTACTCAATCCTGTAATGGCATGACCCGATGTGCAGCCACCGGCATATCTAGTACCAAAACCAACTAAAACTCCAGCAATTAGTAAAATCAAAAATCCTTTTAATGAAAACATGGTTTCCAAACCAAAAATTTCATCTGGTAGAAATTGTGCTCCTGCGTTTTCAAACCCGATAGCAGACAAATCTTGAACTGTTTGAGGGTTTAATAAAACTGTTTCGTCTGGTGTAAGCCATTTGTAGGTAATGAAACCTCCTATAACTGCTCCTAGAATAAACATCAAGTTCCAACTTTTTGCTTTCCAGTCAAACTTAAAAAAGTCAACCAACTTACCGGCACCACCCATTGCACAAATGGTCTCAAGGTTTGAAGAAACTCCAAATGCTTTGCCCAAATAAAAAAGTAAAAACATTACTAAAGCTATCATTGCGCCTGCAACATACCAGGGCCAAGGCTGTAATATAAAATCCATAACGATATTATTTTGTTTTGTAAATTTAGCTAAGATGACTTTTAACTATGCAACTAATGTTACATATCAATAAATTAATACTTCTATTTTATTTCTATGAAGCTTAATCTTTTTTTCATTTTCAAGTTGTTTTAGCAATCTAGAGACGACGACTCTCGAAGTATTAAGGTCATCAGCAATATTTTGATGTGTTGTGTTTAAAACTGGTGATCGCATAATTTTAACCTTATTTGTAAGGTACGTGTAGATACGTTCATCCATTTTCATAAAAGCAAGTGTATCAATTGCTTCTAGCATTTCTGACAAACGAATATTATAACTATCAATGACGAAAGTTCGCCAAGATTTGTATTTGATCATCCACTCTTCCAATTTTTCGATTGGAATCATTACAATTTCAGATTCTTTTTCGGCAACACCTCTTATTTTGCTTTTGTTGCTACTAAGACCGCTTCCAAATGTTATTGTACAAGTATCCCCTCGTTCTAAAAAGTAGAGTATTATTTCTTCTCCTTTCTCATCTTCATGACTAATTTTAATAGCTCCCGAAAGTATCAACGGAATTTGATCAAATCTATCTCCCAAATCAATTAGAAGCTCATTTTCTTTAATTTTTTTATAAGTACCTACCTTAATGATTTCATCAATTAGTTCCTTTTCGAAAACAACATTAAAATAATCTTCTAGTTTTTCTTGTATCATGGTTCTGTTAAAAAATTTGTTCAGGCTCTAAAGTTACTCTAATTTGCAGAAATATATTTTATTAAGTAGTCAATTATTTTTTGCGACGCTCCTGTGTTTTGTAAAATATATTCTCTAGCTTTTTTACCTTTATTGATCCTCTCAGCATCGTTGCTAAAAAGAGATGTTACTGCTAAATTAAACTCACTATTATTATGAATTGCTTTACAAGCACCTAATTGAATCAATTCTTCGGCTTCATTAAATTTTTGATAATTGGGGCCTATAAGTATTGGAATACCAAATGTGGCTGGTTCTAAAATGTTGTGTATTCCTGTTCCAAAACCACCACCTACATAAGCAATGCTAGCATAACTATATATTTTGGTGAGGATGCCAATTGAATCTATAATTAATACTTGAGCATCTTCAGTGTTTTTTATTGTCTTTTCGGAAAAAAGAAGTGTCTCTTTTGTAAGATTATTCTTTAAATTAATAATATCATTTTGATTGATATTGTGAGGGGCTATAATAAATTTTTCTTCTGCACTAGCATGGTTATTTATATAATCTATTAATAGTTCCTCATCTTTTTTCCAAGTGCTACCGGCTAATAAAGTATGTTTTTGATTCGTGAAATTTTCAATAAAATCTATCGTATTATTTTGTTTTGTAATTTCAACAACTCTATCAAAACGGGTGTCACCATTTATTGTAACATTTTTAAAAGTAGCGTTATTCAATAATTTTTTTGAAATTTCATTTTGCACAAAAAAGTGATGAAATGTTGTTAGTGATTTTCGCATCCATCCGCCATACCATTTAAAAAATGCTTGCTCTTTTCTAAAAATTCCAGACACTAAAATGGTTTCAATATTTTTTGACTTCAATTCTTTTAAAATGTTTGGCCAAAACTCATATTTTACAAAAACAGCGATTTGAGGATTCACAATCTCAATGAATTTTTTTGCATTCTTCTTCGTGTCAAGTGGCAAATATGTTACTACATCCGCAAAAGCGTAATCTTTACGAATTTCATAACCTGAAGGTGAAAAAAAAGTAACTAAAATTTTATGATTAGGGTATTGAAATTTAAAACTTTCAATAATTGGCCTTCCTTGCTCAAATTCACCTAGTGAAGCACAATGAAACCACACGACATCATCATTTGAAGAAAATTTATATGCTAAATCTTGAAAAACAGCTTTTCTACCACTAACAAAAAGGCTGATTTTTTTATTAAAAATAGCTATTATTTTTAATAAAAAACCAACTGAGTAAATTGCTATGTTGTATAACAGGAACATAATTGGTTGCTAAAATATAAATTTAGGGTTACAGCTCTTAAATAATTCGTATTTTTGTTTGTTTATCAATATGAAAATTAGCTTAATGAAACAAATTCCTATGGTTGACCTCAAAGGTCAATACGCAAAAATTAAAGATCAAGTAGATAGTGCGATTATAAAAGTGATTGAAAATACAGCTTTTATCAATGGGCCTCAAGTAAAGTCATTTCAAAAAAATCTAGAAGATTATTTAGGTGTAAAACATGTGATTCCGTGTGCTAATGGAACAGATGCTTTACAAATTGCCATGATGGGTCTAGGTTTAGAGCAAGGCGATGAGGTAATTACCGCTGATTTCACTTTTGCCGCTACGGTAGAAACCATTGGGTTGTTAAAATTAACACCTGTACTGATAGATGTTGATGCTGACACGTTTAATGTCGATATTGAGGCGTTGAAAAAAGCGATTACACCCAAAACAAAAGCAATCATTCCAGTACATTTATTCGGACAATGTGCAAATATGGAGGCTGTAATGGAAATAGCCAAAAAACATAATTTATTTGTTATAGAAGACACTGCACAAGCAATAGGCGCAGATTATACGTATAGCGATGGCACAAAGAAAAAGGCGGGTACTATTGGACATGTTGGTACAACATCATTTTTTCCTTCTAAAAATTTAGGTTGTTATGGAGATGGTGGAGCTATTTTTACAAATGATGATGAGTTGGCGCATACGCTGCGAGGTATTGTAAATCACGGAATGTATACGCGTTACTACCATGATGTAGTTGGCGTAAATTCACGCTTAGACACCATACAAGCTGCTGTCTTAGATATTAAATTACCGCATTTAGATGCCTATTGTGAAGCTAGAAGAGAAGTTGCAAGATTTTATAATAACGCTTTCGCGGAAAGCGATAAAATAATTGCCCCTAAATCGGGTCAATGTGATACTACTTCAATCTGTTCAGACTGTAATTGTCATGTTTTTCATCAATATACATTACGATTAAATGGTGTTGATAGAGCAGTATTACAAGAGCACTTAAACAGCAAAGGAATATCGAATGCTATTTATTATCCTGTACCGTTGCATAAACAAAAAGCATATGTAGATGCTCGTTATAAAGAAGAAGATTTTAAGGTCACCAATGAACTGGTAGATACGGTTATTTCTTTACCTATTCACACTGAATTTGAGAAAGAAGAATTGGAATATATAACACAAACCATTTTAGATTTTGTAAACTAAAATTCAATGAAAAGAATAGTTGTAACTGGCGGCTTAGGTTTTATAGGGTCGCACACAGTGGTAGAATTACAAAATGAAGGTTTTGAAGTTATTATTATCGATGATTTGTCAAATTCTTCAATAGATGTTTTAGAAAAAATTACTTCTATTACAGGTATACAACCCAGTTATGAAACCCTAGATTTAAAAGATCAGCAGGCTGTTCGAAATTTCTTTAAGAAGTATAAAAATATTGAAGGTGTTATTCATTTTGCAGCTTCGAAGGCTGTAGGAGAGAGTGTAGAAAAGCCTTTAAAATACTATCATAATAATATTTCTTCATTGATCTATTTGCTAGAAGAAATGAGCGCTCATAATGTGCATAATATTATTTTTAGCTCATCGTGTACTGTCTATGGTCAAGCCGATGTGATGCCAATTACAGAAAAAGCACCATTTAAAACAGCTGAGTCTCCTTACGGTAATACAAAACAAATGGGTGAAGAGATTATTGCTGATACTACAAAAGTATCAAACTTAAATGCAATTGCTCTACGTTATTTTAACCCTATTGGAGCTCATAAAAGCACTAAAATTGGTGAATTGCCTATCGGGGTGCCTCAAAATTTGATTCCTTTTGTTACACAAACGGCAGCAGGTATACGAGCACAATTGTCGGTTTTTGGAGGAGATTATCCAACTTCTGATGGTACAGCTGTACGTGATTATATTCATGTGGTCGATTTGGCAAAAGCACATACTATTGCTATGAAGCGTTTAATAGAAAATAAAAATAAAACGCCGTTCGAAGTCTTTAATATAGGGACAGGTAAAGGAAGCAGCGTTTTAGAAGTAATCAAAGCTTTCGAACATGTAAGTAAACAACAACTAAACTATATAATTGTTGATCGTAGAGAAGGCGACATTATTGAAGCTTATGCAGATACTACCTTAGCAAATAATGAATTGGGTTGGAAATCCGAATTAAATTTAGAAGAAGCACTAGCATCAGCCTGGAAATGGCAACAGCACATTAGTAAAAAATAATCAATCAATTTTTTTTACACTTCCGCCTTCTGGTAATATTTTTTTCGCAACCAAAATGACACTCTTACTAGTAAGATTAAGGCAGGAACTTCTACTAATGGCCCAATAACTCCCGCAAAGGCTTGCCCCGAATTTAATCCGAAAACAGCAATAGCTACAGCAATAGCCAATTCAAAATTATTCCCTGCTGCGGTAAAAGCTATAGCAGCATTTTTATCATACTCTGCTCCCGCAGCTTTACTAACAAAAAATCCAATCAAAAACATAATAGCAAAGTAAATTAGTAAGGGAATCGAAATAATTAAAACATCCATAGGAATTTCAACTATCAATTCTCCTTTTAAAGAAAACATTACTGTAATTGTAAATAGAAGTGCAATTAAAGTTAGCGGTGATATTTTAGGAATAAACGTTTTTGTATACCATTCTTCTCCTTTTAGTTTTACTAATACCAATCGGCTTAAAATTCCTAATGCAAACGGAATTCCTAAATAAATAGCTACACTTTCGGCTATTGTAGCAATAGATATATCGACAATGGCACTTTCAAATCCGAAATACGGCGGTAATATTGTAATAAATATCCAAGCATAAAAACTGTAAGCAAAAACTTGAAAAATACTATTTAAGGCTACTAAACCAGCTCCGTATTCGCTACTTCCTTCAGCAAGATCATTCCACACTAAAACCATGGCGATACAGCGTGCTAATCCAATAAGAATTAAACCTACCATATATTCTGGGTAATCATGTAAGAATAGTATTGCTAAAAAAAACATTAGAAAAGGACCAATAATCCAATTTAATACTAGTGAAATGGATAATATTTTTACATCTTTAAAAACGGTTGGTAGCAACGCGTAGTTTACTTTCGCTAATGGCGGATACATCATTAAAATAAGTCCTATTGCTATCGGAATATTAGTTGTACCGCTGCTAAAAGAATCTATTAGCTTAGGAAAAGAAGGAGCAAAATAGCCAATTGAAATTCCCAACAACATTGCTAAAAAAATCCAAAAAGTTAAATAACTATCGAGAAAGCTTAATTTTTTTTTAGGTATCATTTTTATTTTTTAATATTTAAAAAAACGTAATACAATTCAGTAGCAATTTGTAAGCTTCGTTCCTTATATTTTTCCGCTTGTTGCGGTGTATTATCGAATGCTTTTGGGTCTTTGAATGTCATTGGAATACGTTTTTCCGCACCAGCGATAAACGGGCAATTTTCATCGGCATGAGAACACGTCATCAATGCAGCAAAGTTTGATGAAGGATTAAAATTACTATCAAAAGTTTTAGAAAACCCAATCACAGGAAGCTCATTTTCACCATATTTTATAGCGTAAATAGGGTTTTCTCCTTTCGAAATAATCGAAAAATAAAATCCACTTTCTTCTAATGTTTTGGCGACCATAGGGAATAATGCCGTTGCTTCTGTACCACCAGAATAACAACTAACATTAGAAATATTAAAGTGTGCAGCCAAGGTTTGTGCCCAAATCTGTGATAAATGACTTCTACGTGAATTATGGGTGCAAATAAAATTCAATCTTATTTCTTGGCTTGTATTCTTTTTTACTTGAATATAATCGATTAATAATTGTAGTATTTTTTTACGTTCGCCTGAAATATTAGAAGTATCAAAGTTGTTGATTATTACTTCAATTTCAGGGTATAAGTTATTGTTCATATTCTTCTATTCCGTTTTGAGTGTAATACTAAAGCTGGCTATGCCAGTTAGCAGCAACCTGAACCAGGTGCACAAGAATTTTGCTGTTCATTAACTAAAACCGTTTCTGGCACTCCGCATACATCTTTTGCTTTGCAATCGGTTTCGGTTACAAATAACTTAACTATAACTTTACTTGAAGTTAACTCAATGTTATGTATTTCTAAATGAGCTTTATGAAAGTTTTCATTACTATATTCAAACTTTACAATGGCAGCTCCATCGAGTGGGTGAATGTTATGAACTCTGTCAAAAATTTCTAATGCTTTTTGTACTTTAAGATACCCTATTTTACCTTTTTCTTCTGGGCTTTCCCACAATTGGATAATAGTTTCGTTCCATTGATCTGCTCTACCACCACAATCAACCGAATGAATCACTGTGTTTTTTACTTCGGTAATATGATAATTAGTATCAACAAATTGCCCTTCATTATATTCGAAAAGCAGCGCTTTGCTTTTATTCTCTTTTACTATGTTTAAAAATTCTTGTGTTTTCATAATTATTTATTTTTGTTTATCAACTCGAGTAAAACTCACAAAGAATTCGGGATGAATAAGCTTCATAAAAAGGTACTCAAATTAACATTGTTTACTATATTCTTATTGTTTTACTTCTTCGTTCTAAAATAATATTATCGTACCAAGTACTATTTCGTTTACCTATTTTTTCATGAGACCCTATTTCACGAAACCTCACTTTTTTGTGGAATTTAATACTAGCTTCAATATGTTTGATTTCTATATCCAAATCACTATTTTACGATAATACTATTCAAAAAAATGCCTTAGCAACATTTAATATTCTTAAAATCTTCTTTAAAGAGTGTAGAAAACAATGCCTTGGCTTTGTTCCAATTTGCTTGATGGATGCAATACCTAATTTTTGGCGGATTGATTTCACCTTCAATCAAACCAGCAGCTTTTAATTCTTTTAAATGTTGCGAAATTGTTGATTGCGCTAAAGGTAATGCGTCGACCAAATCACCAGTATAACAACAACTTTGATTACTTAAGTATTTTAAAATAATCAAACGGGTAGGATGCCCTAATGCTTTAGCAAAGCGTGCTAATACTTCTGTCTCTTCGCTATAATCTATTTGTTGTAATGTTTTACTCATAGTTAATCGCAAATATACGATTAATAATTTAGTAGGCAAATTTTACCTTGATAAATTAACCATAAGGTACTTTTACCCGAAAATTGAAACCAATAATACCATATATTTGTTTGGATATAACAACGGTTGTAATTTGTTGTGGCGGGATTTTCCATTGAAAACTCCTACCTTTAAACCAACGCTTGGTAGTTGCGGAACAATCTTCGCGTACTAATAGTAACTAACAATACACAAACTGATGCGTATTGTTTTGTGAAAATTAAAAACATCAATTCACGTTAAACAACAAGCTATGCAACAACAGGTAAAAACCTCTATCGTGCAACATATTTTTAGAATTCTCTTAGGCTGTTTTATGGTCTATGCAGGATATAGCCACCTTACATTTAATAGAATTGAATTTCAAGCACAAGTACCAGATTGGGTGCCATTAAGTAAAGATTTAGTAGTCATTTCATCTGGTATTGTAGAAATTTTATTGGGTATTGGCATGGTTTTTTTGGCAAAGAAACGTGTAAAAGTAGGTCTTGGATTAGCACTGTTTTATGTAGTGATTTTCCCTGGGAATATTTCACAATATCTAAATAGTACTGATGCTTTTGGTGCATTAAATTCAGATAAAGCAAGATTGATGCGCCTTTTCTTTCAACCCGTATTAATTGCTTGGGCATTGTGGTCTACTGGCGCTTGGTCGGCATGGAGAAATCGAAAAAAAAGAGCGGATTTTTAATATTCACTGTTAACTAAATTTTTTCTAAAATCTACAATGGATCTTTTCGGTAATAGTATAAATGAAACTACCAATTTACTACCCTTTGATGGTACTGTTAATTATTATGGTAAGTTGATGTCATATCAAAAAGCGACAAATTATTATAATGACTTGCTTAACAATATTGAATGGAAAAATGATGTTGCCATTATTTTTGGTAAGCGTATTGAAACCAAACGCAAAGTAGCTTGGTATGGTGAAAAGGAATTTGAATACACCTATTCTAATAACACAAAATTGGCCTTACCATGGACAAAAGAACTCATAGAATTAAAAGATTTAATTGAACAGAAAACGGGTGAAACATTTAATTCATGTTTATTGAATTTATATCATAATGGTAGTGAGGGCATGGCATGGCACAGTGATGGGGAAAAAGATCTGAAAAAAAATGGTGCTATTGCTTCTTTGAGTTTTGGTGCAGAGCGAAAATTTGCACTTAAACATAAAGAAACAAAACAAACTATTTCTCGAGTTTTAGAGCATGGTAGTTTATTGGTTATGAAAGATAACACGCAAACAAATTGGTTACACCGTTTACCTCCTACAAAGAAAATTTTTAAGGCAAGAGTTAATCTTACTTTTAGAACTATAGTAACTTAGTTACTCAATAGCTGTAAAATTTTTAATTGCTTTATTTGGTTCTATAATATTATAACCTTTCCAAAACTCAGGATTGTATGCTGGCATATAAGTTGGTAATAAGGTATTTTTTTCTTTAAAACTATCAAAGGTTGCAGCAGTGATTGGATTCGTATCAAAAAAGACCAGTTCGTTTTTAGTAGAATTACGCATCGCCATATCTAATTTTACAAAGAGCTCATTTTGCTTGCGTTTCCCTTTTACATGCTTGTTTTTTTCGATAATTTTTAAAGGGCGCTTTATACCAAATCGACTCGCATTATCTTTTTCTAAGTATTGTAAACTATAACGATTGTCTTGCCCTTTAGAAAAAATCATTTTCCCTCCAGAACGAAAAATAGTAAATGATAAGCCTAATAATTTAAAGTTTTTTATGTTTTTTACATTTTCATAATCAGCTCTTAAAATAGCAAAATCTTCCATGTTTACATATAGTGTGCCTTTATAATCAGCTGATCCTTTTGGTGCAAATTGAATCACATAAGCGGCATCATTACCTACATAGGTAAAGTCGGTAATTTCAAAATTATATTTGCCAGATTTTTGTATGAAATTAAGTTTTGTTTTCTCCTGAAAAAACAAATTTCCCATCATATTGGCAATACTATTTTTTCTGTATTTTGAAAAGTTTGTTTTTCTGTCAGCTTCCCTTTTTTTCTCATCTTCTAGCTTTTTCTTGAGTGCAGCCGTATCTGTAGAATCAATTTCAGAATCTTTCAACTCTTCCATATCAAGCTTTTGTCCAAAAAGACCAGATTTCACTTTAAAATAGGAATCTTTTTTTACATTCTCATTGATGATTCGTTCAAACTTTTCTTCGAAAGCAGTGATGCCAACTTCGTTGTTTTTATCATATAATTCAGAAGCTTTTATTAAGTCGATTTTTTGTTTTTCTTTACCGTAGTTTCCGTAAATGTCACATAAAACCTCGGTATAATAAGCGTTACTTTTAGGTAGACTATTCAAAACACTATCTAAAAAAGGCTTATTCAATGCTGCAATCGTCGATTTTTTTAATGTGTAGTTGGTTTTTATGAAATTTTGATGGCTAGACTGTCTAAAAAAGACACGTTTTTTTGTTAGATCAAAATTATAATTCTTCGAAATATTTTCTTGCACCTTTTTAATTACTTCTCTTGCGGTATAATTTTTATTGCTTAAAATAACTTCTTTCAGTTCATTGGTTTTTGGCAACATATAAATAACACTACCCTTAAACTGTGTAAGGGGTCTTTTAATAGTCGCATATCCGATACACGAAATCATTAAGGTGTCGGTTGCTTTTGCATTTTTACTATATAAAAAAGTAAACTTACCTTCTTCATTACTAATGGTTCCTCCTTTCTTAAAGATAACATTGGCATACGGTACAGGCTCTTTGGTAATAGAATCTATGATTTTAGAGCTAATTTCTTGAGCTGTTGCTGTAAATGGAAAAAGTAATATAAATAGGATCGAAAATTGAGTTTTGATTTTGTACATAGTTGTTCTATAGATAGCGAATTAAGGTTTTTTAAGCCTTAAAACCATGAGTTTAAGATTTTCTTAAGACAGTTTTATTGTTTTTTTAACGCTTACGCGGAAGCTGTCATCTATCATGACGAACAATATGGAAAAAGGTAACAGAAGAAGTGCAATAAAACGAAATTAAGGAGAAACTTCACCTCTGTGAGGTTTTAAGGCATCACGGAAAGTAAGCATATCACTTTCATTTACAATAATATATGCAGTGGTATGAAAACCAGAAATTTTTTCAGTATCAATTTCATGAAAAGCTAACTTTTCAATGGCGGTAAATTCATTGAGATGGATACAATGGTGCTCAGCAGTTTTTGCCGCATTTGGCCCGCGAAAATCCCATATCAATTTAATTTTCCTACTCATAAAAACAAAGATATTCTTTTCTAGCAGAGAAAAGAATATCTTAAATTAAATATTTGAAGTCGATTACTTTTTAACGAAATTTAAAATAATGATTCCCAATCGAGCAATTAAGAATACTATCATACCAAACATTGGCGACAATATAGCCACTTTAATACCACCCGCTAAAACGGCTGGTGATACATTTCCTTGAATTTGAATCGCGTCAAAAGCTCCCATTAATCCTAACATTTGCCCTAAAAAGCCCCAAACTAACGCAAATAGACTCAAATGTTTTACTAAACTAATAGCTTTTTCATTATTCTCAGGTTTCATAAATGCTTTTACCAATAATGCTAGAATGGCAATTAAAATGATGAGGGTGGTATACATAAAAAGTGGGCCACCTTCATTTAACAAACTTGTAATAGATAAATACATATTTTGATTTTTTAAATTAATACCTCAAAGTTATTTTTTATATGTTCTGGTTACTTATTATTTCGATAGAATGCAAAAATCAGTGTGTTTTTAACTGTTTGAGTACTTTTTTTGTGAAAATGAACACAAATTGGTAGAATTCCATCTAATTCTTGAATTTCATCGCTAAAATAAGGACACTTTAAGAAAATTCTGCATCTTGCAAGCTAATGAATAAGAGAACATCATTTTTAAAATATGGATTTAGACCCTTAGGGCATACAGCTTTTTGGGTAACTGTTTATTTTTTTTATGCGTATTTTTTAGGATACGGAAGCACCAATACCAGCTATGTAAACTTGTTTTCGGCATTTTTAATGCCAGTAACCATCTCTTTGAGCTATTTTTTAAGTTACTATTTGATCCCGAGATACTTGCTAACCAAAAAGTACAAGCTGTTTATTTTGTACAGTGTGTATACCTTTATTTTATCGGTATCAATAATTATTCTATCAATTTTATATGCGCTTGTATATACTGAAAATTTAAAACCAGAAGGTACTTCTCCATTAACAAAAACAATTCCTTTCATTGTGTTAGGAGTCTTTTTTGTAGTGTTGTTAGTAGTTATGTTAAGTTTAATTATGTACAACTATAGATCGGTAGCGGTAAATGAAAATCTAAAGAATAAAGTATTACAAACACAGCTGCAATTAAAAGAACAAGAATTGAAGTTTTTAAAAATGCAAATTCATCCACATTTTTTA
>RCNE010000418.1_pt1 | contig 22933 bp, 23 predicted proteins | sample 2041361 | NCBI WGS metagenome assembly RCNE01 (sample SAMN09708229, study PRJNA481090) | Marine sediment metagenome, whole genome shotgun sequencing project.
GGAGGAGAGGAAAAGGGATTAAATATCCACAGAGTACCCACTTTTATTTTTTATAAAGACGGCAAAGAAGTGAATCGTATTGTAGAATATCCAAAAGAAACATTGGAAAAAGACATGCTAAAAATTACAACTGGAGAAAAATATACACCTAATTATTTTGCAGCAAATTAATTAAATACATTGTTTGAAACGAAGACCCTTGAAGAACTTAAATATATGGATATGAACTAGCACCAAGGCTTTCTCAAGCTTTAAGAGGTGTTACTGAATTAAATACCTATGGGTTTGTTTTATTGAGATCAAATCAACTGCAAAAATCTATATGTTTTAGAGCTCAATGCAAAAATAGTCCTATATTATTATACATATACAGGTTTAGGAAAAGCTTATTTTGAATCTAAATATTTCTCAAAGACCTTAAAACATTATAAGAAGGGTCTGGCTTTAAATTCAGAAAATATAAGCACTATATCTATGATTCAAGAAATAGAAGGGATGAAGAAATAATAAAACAAGTAGTCTTTACGTTGTATACTATATAAAACGTATTGATTATGAAAACAATAACAATACTCTCCTTATTATTATTTTTATCATTTAGTCATAACTCAGAAAAAATGGCATTTGATAAATGTATGGTTAAATTAACAAAAGAAGATCTTCTGGCAGATACAATTGAATTGCATTGTGCATCATTTGCTGATAATGAAAATTTCAGTATTGAAGGTTTTACGATTAAATTTCCTGGGTTTCCATCTGAAGTAGTTGAAGGACCAAGCTTAAACGATGTAGCTAGAGTTTATGTGCAAAAATTAAAAACCAATCAAATGGTATCAATTTTTGACATTGAGAATGCTTATTTAAAGGGAAAATTGATTAATGAAAAAGATATTCCCTCTTTTTATGTTAAAATAATAGAACAACAAATAGCGACTGTTGATTAATAGCTAACTCAACATTTACTGTATAATAAATTGGAAATAAAAAACCCCAAGCTTGTTGGCTTGGGGTTTTTTTATTTCTTTAATCTCTAAAAAAGCACTGAAACAAGTTTGGTACTAGCCTTTCAAACTAGCTTTTAGATATTCACGATTCATACGCGCAATGTTCTCTAAAGAAATTCCTTTAGGACATTCAACTTCACACGCTCCAGTATTGGTACAGTTACCAAAACCTTCCTCATCCATTTGTTTTACCATGTTTAGAACTCTATCTGTAGCTTCTATTCTACCTTGTGGTAATAAAGCAAATTGAGATACTTTAGCAGAAACAAATAGCATAGCACTAGAATTTTTACAACTCGCCACACATGCACCACAACCAATACAAGTCGCTGCATCAAAAGCAGTATCAGCGTCATGTTTATTAATCGGGATTGTATTAGCATCAACAGGATTACCAGAAGTATTTACTGAAATAAACCCACCAGCGTGTTGAATTCTGTCAAAGGCACTTCTATCAACAATCAAATCTTTGATTATAGGAAACGCTGTTGCTCTCCAAGGCTCAATGTATATGGTATCACCATCTTTAAAACTACGCATATGTAGTTGACAAACAGTAACCATACTATCAGGTCCATGAGCTCGTCCGTTTACATACATAGAACACATACCACAAATACCCTCGCGACAATCATGATCAAATGCAATAGGCTCTTCGTTTTTATTTATTAATTGCTGATTTAAAACATCGAGCATTTCTAAAAAAGACATATCTTCTTCAATTCCAGAAATAGGATAATCGACTATTTGTCCTTTAGCGTTAGCGTTTTTCTGACGCCATATTTTTAAAGTTAAATTCATAATTTACTTTATTATTTATAACTTCTTTCTTTTACTTGAATATTCTCGTATTCTAAAGCCTCTTTATGTAATACCGCATCTTTTGGCTCTCCTTTATATTCCCAAGCAGATACATATTGAAATTCTTTTCTACGTTTAGCTTCACCTTCGGGAGTTTGGTGTTCGTCTCTAAAGTGTCCACCTGCAGATTCTTCTCTTTGTAGGGCATCCTTAGCGAACAATTCTCCTAACTCTAAGAAATCTGCTACTCTACCAGCTTTTGCTAATTCTTCATTATATTCGTTTGCATTCCCTGGAATTTTCACATCATCCCAAAACTCTTTTCGAAGAGCTGAAATATCATCAATTGCTTCTTTCAACTCTTTTGCGTTACGAGACATACCACATTTATTCCACATAATTTTTCCTAATTTTTTATGGAAATAATCTACGGAATGTGTTCCTTCATTATTGATTAATTTATCAATTTGGTCTTTAACATTAGTTTCAGCTTGATCAAATTCGGGAGTTGATGTTGAAATTGTACCCGTACGAATATCATCAGACAAATAATCGCCAATAGTATAAGGGAGTACAAAATAACCATCAGCCAACCCTTGCATTAAAGCAGAAGCTCCTAAGCGGTTAGCACCATGATCTGAGAAGTTAGCTTCACCGATACAATATAACCCAGGTACTGTTGTCATTAGGTTGTAATCTACCCAAACACCACCCATGGTGTAATGCACAGCAGGAAAGATCATCATTGGTGTTTCATACGGATTTTGATCAACAATCTTTTCGTACATCTGGAACAAGTTTCCATATTTGTTTTTGATAACTTCTTGTCCTAATTTTTTAACTAATACTTTATCATTTTCATCTAAACCTTTCACATGCGCTTGTTCTTTACCGTAGCGTTGAATAGCTGTGGCAAAGTCTAAATAAACAGCTTCACCTGTTTTATTAACTCCATAGCCAGCATCGCAACGTTCTTTTGCAGCACGTGAAGCGACATCACGAGGCACTAAATTACCAAAAGCAGGATAGCGCCGTTCTAGGTAATAATCTCTATTGTCTTCTGCGATGTCAATTGGTTTTAATGTTCCTTTACGGATAGCTTCTACATCTTCTGTATGTTTAGGCACCCAAATTCTCCCATCATTACGTAGCGATTCTGACATCAATGTCAGTTTAGATTGATGATCACCAGAAACGGGAATACATGTTGGGTGTATTTGTGTATAACAAGGGTTTGCAAAATAAGCACCTCGTTTATGTGCTTTCCAAGAAGCTGTTACATTACTTCCCATAGCATAAGTTGATAAATAAAAAGCATTACCATAACCACCCGTTCCTAATACAACAGCATGTCCAGAATGTCTTTCAATTTCTCCTGTTACCAAGTTGCGTGTTATTATTCCACGGGCTTTACCGTCAACAAGAACAACATCTAACATTTCGTGACGGTTGTACATTTTTATTTTACCACGACCAATTTGACGATTCATCGCAGAATAAGCTCCTAATAATAATTGCTGACCAGTTTGTCCTTTAGCGTAAAATGTACGAGATACCAAAACACCACCAAACGAACGATTATCTAATAACCCACCATAATCACGAGCAAAAGGAACACCTTGAGCCACACATTGATCGATAATATTTGTAGATACTTCTGCTAAGCGATATACATTCGCTTCACGCGAACGGTAATCACCACCTTTTACAGTGTCATAAAATAGTCTATATGTTGAATCACCATCACCTTGATAGTTTTTTGCTGCATTTATTCCGCCTTGAGCTGCAATAGAGTGCGCACGTCTCGGAGAATCTTGAAAACAAAACGCTTTTACATTATAACCTAATTCGGCTAACGTAGCAGCAGCAGAACCACCTGCTAAGCCAGTACCTACAACAATAATGTCTATATTACGTTTATTGGCAGGATTTACTAAGTCAATTTTGTTTTTATAATTTGTCCATTTATCTTTTAAAGGACCTTCAGGTATTTTTGAATCTAATGTTGCCATAGATAGTAGTATTAGTGATTAAAATGATGGAAAAGTGCGATAATAACAAAACCTAACGGCACCAAAATAGCATAGGCTTTTCCAAACGTTTTAAGACCTTCGGTATATTTATTGTTTGCTCCAACCGATTGAAAGGCAGAGCTAAAACCGTGTAATAAGTGCAATGCTAAAAACACAAAGGCGATTACATAAATTCCTACTCTTATTGGGCTCACAAATTTGTGTTGTAACTCTTCAAAGTATCTAAAACCTTCGCCATCTGCCAATAACCCAGACATATCACCTTGAATATATTTTATGTTTAATTCAGGAAACCAAAAATCATAAAAGTGCAGTCCCATAAAAGCTAAAATAACTAAACCACTCCAAATCATGTTTCTACTCATCCAAGAAGAATTGTCCGCACCATTATTTTTAGCATATTTAACAGCTCTTGCATTTTTATTTCTAATCTCTAAAATAAAACCCATTACAAAGTGAAATATTACTCCGAATAATAAAACAGGCTGTAAAGCATATTGTACCAATGGGTTTGTTCCCATAAAATGGGATATTTCATTAAAAATATCGGGGCTAAAAATTGAGGTAACGTTAATTGCAAAGTGTTGCAATAAGAAAAACATTAGAAAAAATGCCGAAAGTGCCATGGCAAATTTTCGTGCAATAGAAGAATTTAAAATTCCGCTCATTTCGATTAAATTTTTATATTAGAGCAAATGTAACATTTACTTTGCTCTTTGTAAAATGATTAATATTTTTTTTACTATTTAGAAACATTATAAAAAGACTAACTTTATAGCTTGTTTTTCCTTTTAAACATACCAAAATTAACAAAAAATTAGAAAACAATATATGAATGTACAGCAAGAAATTTCAATTTAAAAACAGAGAAGGATTAATGCTTGAAGGTAATATCGATTTTCCTATCGATCAAAAACCATTAAGTTATGCGCTCTTTGCCCACTTTTTTACTGGCAACAAAAATTTTACTGCGGTACGGAATATTTCGAAGGCATTGACAAAAAACAGAATTGCAGTAATGCGTTTCGATTTTACGGGTTTAGGTAATAGTGAAGGTGATTTTGCAGATTCTAATTTTTCTACCAATGTAAATGATTTAATTGCGGCGGCGGAATATTTAAAAGCAAACCATAAAGCTCCAAAAATAGTGATTGGGCATTCACTCGGTGGTGCTGCGGCTGTTTTTGCGGCCAATCAAATAGCATCTATTGAAGCTATTGTAACTATTGGAGCGCCCGCACATCCATCACATGTAGAACACTTATTCGAAGATCATTTAGAGGATATTCATCTAGATGGCGAAGCAACTTTCGAAATTTCGGGACGCCAATTCACCATAAAAAAGCAATTTTTAGAAGATTTAGGTTCTAAGGATCTGACAGAATTATTAAAGAAATCTAGAAAACCAATTTTGGTATTACATTCCCCTCAAGATAAGATAGTAGAAATACGAAATGCCAAAGAAATTTACAATGCAGCACATCATCCAAAAAGTTTTATTTCCCTTAACGGAGCAAATCATTTATTAACGAACAAAGAAGACTCATTTTATGTAGGTGCTATCGTTTCTAGTTGGGCAAGGCGTTATGTTAGTTTTGAGAAGGAAAAAGAATTAGAAACCGACAAGCAAACAGTGGTAAGAATAGGTAGAACAAAGTATTCTACAGAAATTGTTTCGCGGTCACATTCTATTATTGCCGATGAGCCTAAAAAATATGGCGGATTGGATGCTGGTGCGACACCATATGAATTATTATTAGGAAGTTTAGGTTCGTGTACAGCCATTACTTTGCGTATGTATGCCGATAGAAAGAAATGGGATTTAGACGAAGTCTTAGTGCATTTAGAACATTTTAAACAGCATGCCGAAGATTGTAATTCTTGCAGCGATGATAGAACAGCAAAAATCGATAAGTTTGTAAGAACAATAGAATTAGTAGGGAATCTTACATTTGGAGAAAGAAAAAGATTGTTAGAAATAGCAAATAGATGTCCGGTTCATAGAACATTAGAAAATAAAATAGAAATAGAAACCGTATTAAGATAACCAACCCTTGAACTTGTGAAAATATTTGTATTATCTGTAGGTGAAAACATATATTCTACAAAGCGTTTAGTTGATGAAGCTCAAGAGAGAGGTCATGATGTACGCGTTATCAATCATACCAAATGTTCCGTAAAGTTAGGTAAAGGCCGGCCGCAAATTATTTTTGAAGGCGAGAATATCATCGATATACCAGATGTTATTATTCCAAGAATTGGAGGTTCGGTAAGTCGTCATGGCGCTGCTATTGTTAAAGAATTTGAAATGAACGGGGTGTTTAGCACTGCACGTTCGCTGGGAATTTTAAGAGCACAGAACAAAGTACGCACCTTGCAAATAATGAATAGAAAGAATATACCTATTCCTCAAACCCTATTCTCTACAAATACTACTAATATTAAAGAGCAAATTGCCTTACTTGGTGGCGCTCCCATTATTATCAAATTGCAAGAAGGCACCCAAGGACTAGGCGTGGTTTTGGCTGAAACAGAGAAATCTGCAAAGTCTATAATTGATACTTTTTTTACTATGAATGCGAGTTTTATGCTACAAGAATATATTGAAGAATCTAACGGTGAAGATATTAGGGCGATTGTAGTTGGTAACAAGGTGGTCGCGGCAATGAAGCGTAAAGGAGAAATAGATGAATTTCGTTCAAATATTCATAGAGGAGGAACTGGCGAAGTAGCTAATTTATCTTCCAAAGAAATTAAAATAGCTTTGCAAGCAACCAAATATTTAGGTTTACCAGTGGCTGGAGTTGATATGATATTGTCAAAAAGAGGACCGTTATTAATTGAAGTAAACGCTTCACCTGGCTTGCAAGGGGTAGAGGCGTATACGAAAGAGAATATTGCAGAACACATTATAAAATTTTTAGAAACAAATGTTCGAAAAAGATTTCCGCAACGAACCCGTTAAATTAAGAGGTGAAACCATTGGTTTAGGAGAAAGTAAATTGATAAAATTTGCTATTGATAGATTACCAACAGGGACACTCATTGAAATTCCTGTATACGTGTTTAATGGGCTAGAAAAAGGCCCAACATTATTACTGCAAGGCGGTTTACACGGTGATGAAACTAATAGTATTGAAATTATTCGGAGAATGCTCGAAAACAAGTATTTTAAGATTAAAAGAGGTTGTGTAATTGTAGTGCCAGTACTAAGTGTTTTTGGTTTTTTACATTTTTCTAGAGATGTACATGGTAAAGATGTCAACAGAAGTTTTCCTGGAACTAGAGGAGGCTCCTTAGCAAGTAGAATTGCCTATTTTCACATGCGCGAAATCGTAGAGAATGTCGATTTTGGTATCGATTTTCATACAGGTGGGGCGCAACGTAGTAATTACCCTCAAATAAGATATACTGAAGAATCAGCAATAAGTAAACAGCTAGCAGAAATTTTTAATGCACCGTTTTATTTTACGTCAAAACTGATTCAAAAATCTTTCCGAAAAGAAGCACATAAAAATAATATTCCTATTATTGTTTATGAAGGTGGTGAAGCATTACGATTTGATGAATTGGCTATCGAAGAAGGCATAAAAGGCACTTTACGTGTTTTAAAACATTTTAAGATGATTGTGAAGAATCCATTAAAGGATATAAAAAAAAGAAAGCCTATTTATTTAACAAAACGAAGATGGATTCGCGCAAAAATTGCTGGCTTGTTTAATTCGTTTGTTCATAACGGAGATAAGGTAAAAAAAGGGCAGATAATAGGTGATATTACAGATACCTACGGAGAAACTTCAGTAAAAGTAAAAGCAACAGTTAGTGGGTATATAATTGCCATTAATTACTTTCCGATTATAAATCGAGGAGAAGCTATTTTTCATATAGGAGAATAATAATTAAGATTGTATATTTACAACAATAATAGCCCCAATATTAATGTCAGAAACTCAATTACAAACGTTAAACCCAGATAAGTGGGTCGACTTACATTCTGATTATCTTTTTAACTATACCATTACCAGAGTAGATAATGAAGAGTTGGCAAAAGATATTGTGCAGGAGACATTTTTTTCGGGCTTAAAAGCCATGAAAAATTTTAGAGGACAAGCCGCTGAACGTACTTGGCTAATCTCTATATTGAAACGTAAAATAATAGACCATTATCGTAAAATAAACTCAGCTAAAGGAAAAGCGGAGGTAAAAATTAATTTTCACGAAGAAGGAGACAATAAAGGATCATGGTTAGAAGAGCGTGTACCACAAACATGGGGTAACGAAGCAGAAAAGAATATTGAGAATTTAGAATTAAAGGGTGCACTTGATAGCTGTATATCAAATTTACCTGAAAAATATAGAACAGTATTTTTACTCAAAAATGTGCAACAATATGAAACCGAAGAAATTTGTAATGAGTTAGGTATCACTGCGTCTAATTTATGGGTTATCATTCATCGAGCAAGACATCAATTGAGAAAATGTATGGAAGATAACTGGTTCGCTAAATAAAATTTTTAATGAGTAACAAAGTATTTATAACATGTGATGAAGCTACTACCATTTGTACGAAAAATCAGTACAAAGAAGCTTTATTTTGGGAAAAAATAAAACTCAACATTCACATGATGACATGTAAGATATGTGGGTTGTATTCTAAGCAAAACACAAAATTAACGGAAGTTTGCAACAAACATTTACAAAAACCAGATTGTGAACATAAATTATCTGATAAAGACAAAGAAGTCTTAAAAAAGAATCTTACCAAAGCTGATAAGTAATAAAATTTATAGAAAGAACAGGGCAGCACTCAGCAATGAGTGCTGCTTTTTTATTTTAAAACCATTTTATGTCATTCTTGTGAAAGCGGGAAATCGTAAGATTTAGCGTAGCTATTCTAGTTTTATAACTAGATTGGTTTAGTATCAATTAGGGAATGACAAAATCAGTAAATTTGTAATAAATTTTAACAGGAATAATTGTATGAACTTTCTACCAGAAAAAATAGATGAATACGCTGTAGCACATTCGCAAGATGAACCAGCTTTATTGCAAGAACTTTCTAAAGAGACGTGGCAAAAAATATTGGCACCAAGAATGTTGAGCGGTCATTTTCAGGGTAGAATTTTGTCTATGCTTTCTAAATTAACACAACCTACCTCAATTTTAGAAATTGGAACATATACAGGTTATTCAGCTTTGTGTTTAGCAGAAGGCATACGTAAAGACGGAATATTACATACCATAGATACAAATGAAGAATTGTTCGATTTACAGCGTACGTATTTTGATAAATCGGAATATGGTCATCAAATTAAACAATATGTTGGTAAAGCATTAGATATTATTCCCAGCATAGAAACTAAATTTGATTTGGTTTTTATAGATGCTGATAAAAGTAATTATGTGAATTACTTTCATGCTATTATTGACAACATGAATTCAGGTGGAATTATCTTATCTGATAATGTCCTATGGAGTGGTAAAGTAGTTGAAAATTTAGATCCAAAAGATATGGATACAAAAGTGCTGCTTGCGTATAATAAACTACTAAAAGAAGATAAAAGAATAGAAACAATTTTGTTACCTATTAGAGACGGATTAACCATTAGTCGCGTAAAGTAAGGAAGAAAGAAGCTGAAAGTGATAAGCGTATAGTAAAATCTGAGGTCATTTTAAGCACGCTGAAATCTGTCATTTAAAAAGTTTTCCGGCTTTCCGGAATTTTCTTTAAAAAGATCACGCTAATTTTATAGAAAATAATACCTTCTAAAACCCCTAATAACATTCCCACAAAAATATCTACAGGGAAATGAACTCCAACATAAATACGACTGTAAGCAAAAAGTAGTGGCCAAATGAGTACTAAGAATGAGTATTTATAATAGTTACGAAGTGTCAATATCATAAATGTAGTAGCGGCAAAAGAAGTTGTAGAATGCCCAGAGACAAAACTAAAACTTTTAGGTCTTTTTAGTATTCTGATAATTTCATTGATGGTTGGGTCATTATTTGGCCGAAGTCGGCCAAAATAATCTTTAATAAAATTTACAAACTGATCAGAAAAAGTGATCAATAATGCTGTAACGACCATGATCATTAAGCTTTTTTTCCAACCATAAGCTTTAAATACTAAAAATAGCAATAGCGCAAAAAGAGGAATCCAACTAAACTGATTGGTAACAATCATCCAAAATTGATCCCAACTTTCAACGCCTAAAGAGTTGAGATATACAAATAGCTCTTTGTCTTTTTCTATGATAGTATCTAAAAAACTCAATTAAGGTTTCGTTTTATAGGACCTGTAGCATCTTCAATATCTTCTTGAATTGTATTGATTTGCTCTTTAATATTTTTGGTAAGGTCAGTATCTATACCTTGTTTTTCGGCAGTTTCGGTAATTTCACGTTTAATCTCGTTAGTAGCATCTTTTAGTTGTCGCATCCCTTTGCCTAAACCACGCGCCATCCCAGGTATTTTATCGGCACCAAACAGCATTAATACGATCACTAAGATCACAAATATTTCGGCTCCACTGATAAATAAAAAATGCATACTCATTGAATTGGATGTAAAGATAGTACAAATACTGGATTTGAAGATTTAATACTATTGTTAAAGTCTACTTTAATAACTCATTTATTTATATCTCCAACTAGTCAAATCTGCTCCCTTAGGCGCACTTTCAGCAATTCGCTCCATGATTTTTGGTACGTACATAGTATTGTAACGTAAACGTGTAACATGGTTGGGATTTTCAGGATCACCATTCCAGCAATGCTCTGCTCTATCTCCATATTTAACTTCACCATCATAATAGGGATCGGTGGTGCTTTCTAAGAATTTTTCCATGGAGTATACAGCATTGTTTAAATAGTAATTATCCATATCACCACAGTAAATATGAATTTTGCCTTTTAATTTATCGCCAAGTTTATCCCAATCGCGCTCTAAAATGTGTTTGAGATCATAATTTTCTTTCCAATAGTCAGCAATTTCGGGATTAATATCTCCTGTTTTTTTATCCCAAATACGGGCAGGATAACCATCTTCACCTTGAGGGGAATAGGTAGCTTCCCAAATATCCCATTGTTGGCCTGATCTGGACTTATCTCCTAGCACCAATTCTAAATGATTCTCTTCTCGTAAAGTTGCACTGATATTTCCTAGATAATCACGACGACTTGGTACTTCTAACTTTTTATGATCGCTATCATAATAATACGCATTTTTATCTTCATAAATATTTGTCAAGCAATAGTTGGTAAAATCTATAGGATCAGGGCAAGCTGCAAAACAGCCATTATATTCATCAGGATATTTTACTTGTACAGCCAAAGCCTCCCAACCACCAGTAGAACCACCATATAAAAAGCGAGACCAACCCTCGCCTTGACCACGAAATTGCTCTTCTATATAAGGAATTAACTCATGTGTAATAGCATCTCCATACGGACCTTGACTGGCAGAATTTACTGCATAAGAATCGTCATAATAAGGTGTCGGATGCTGAATTTCAATAATTAAAAATCTAGGAAAATCTGGCTCATTCCATCGCTTATAAAAATCATAAGACTCTTGTTGCTGAAAAACATTATAACCTTCTACCTGGAATCGCTCAGAATATTCAGGTTTTAAATCCTTGTCGGGAGGCGTTGTTCTAAAACCATCAAAATTTGAAGGAAAATGACCATGAAAAATCATTAATGGATATTTAGCTTCGGGATGTTCATTAAAGCCTTTTGGCAATAAAACATGTGCGCCCAAATACGTATCTCGCCCCCAAAACTCAGAGAGTTTTTCAGATTTTATTTTGATATGCTTGATCCATTCGGTGTCTGCTGGTTCTGTGATTTCTGGTATTACCTGGTCTAATACGATATCAATATTGCTAATTCCATTTTCGGTAACAGTAACTTTAACAGGTTTACTATAGATATTGCCAGGAGATTTATTCCATTGTTGACCTTCTCCATTATCCATAGGTAGTTTAACCGTTTGCCCGGTAGCCAATGTAAAAGTTTCATAAACATGTAGCAAGCCTTGCACGTAATAATCACCTGGAGTTATATCTTTTAAACTAGGAGTAGGAAAGCCGAAAATAGTCTCGTCAAAAGTTACTTTTGTATTAGGCGCTAACCCGTCAACATTCATTCCGTAAACTAATTGATCTTTTAAGCCAACACCTATTTGAAAGCGAGGTTCCTCTTCATTATTAGTAGAGAGCATCAATAATAATCTACCATCTAAGTTTTTTGTGATAGCACTATCTGAAAATGAAATAGTAATCGCAATGTTTGATTTTTTTGTGGAATTTGGTTGACATCCTAAAAAGATGAAAAGGAGAGAAACGAATAAAGGGGTTAGTTTTGACATGATAGAATAATTTGAACTACAAGATAGTACATTTCAAAATAATTATTTCTTTGTCAACATCCTTTTTATCTCATTCAACTTCATCAAAGCTTCAATAGGTGTGAGCATATCAATGTTAGTAGCTAAAATTTCCTCTTTGATATCTTCTAACAACGGGTCATCTAGTTTAAAGAAACTTAACTGTGTTTCTTCTTCGGAGGCCTGTTTTAGTTTATTTTTGATATCATCTGAACTATGACTTTGCTCTAATTTTTTGAGCATTTTATTTGCTCTGTGAATTACCGAAGTAGGCATACCTGCCATTTTCGCTACGTGAATACCAAAACTATGTTCGCTACCACCAGGAATCAATTTCCGTAAAAAAATAATGGTGTCTTTTAATTCCTTAATAGAAATAGTAAAGTTTTTAATCCGCTCAAAAGTTTGGGTCATATCATTCAATTCATGATAATGAGTGGCGAATAAGGTTTTTGCTTTTGAAGGATGTTCATGTAAGTATTCGGCAATCGCCCAAGCTATCGAAATTCCGTCATAGGTACTGGTGCCACGACCAATCTCATCCAATAAGACTAAACTACGTTCTGAAATATTATTTAAAATACTCGCCGTTTCATTCATTTCAACCATAAAGGTCGATTCGCCCATCGAGATATTATCACTTGCACCAACTCGCGTAAATATTTTATCTACTACTCCAATTCTGGCTTGTTGGGCAGGCACATAACTTCCCATTTGAGCTAATAAAACGATGAGTGCAGTTTGACGTAAAACGGCTGATTTACCACTCATATTTGGCCCAGTAATCATGATAATCTGTTGTAAATTTCTATTGAGCACTACGTCATTGGCAATATATTCTTCGCCAATTGGTAATTGTTTTTCAATGACAGGATGACGGCCGTTTTTAATTTCTAAATCGGTGCTTTCATCTAGTAAAGGGCGTACATAGTTATAATCTTTGGCTGTTTGAGCAAAAGAACACAAACAATCTAACCGTGCAATGTGCTGTGCATTTTGCTGCACTTGCTGAATATAGCCTAATAAATAGTGTAATAACTCAGTAAATAATTGTTGTTCTAATTGTCCTATTTTTTCTTCAGCACCTAAAATTTTGGTTTCGTATTCTTTAAGTTCTTCGGTAATATAGCGCTCAGCATTCACCAAGGTTTGCTTACGAATCCATTCTTCGGGTACTTTATCTTTATGTGTATTACGAACTTCGATATAGTAGCCGAATACATTATTAAAAGCAATTTTTAAACTCGAAATGCCAGTACGTTCCGTTTCTCTTGCTAACATACCATCTAGATACTGTTTGCCAGAAGATGAAATAGCTCTTAAATCGTCTAATTCACTCGAAACCCCATCCGCAATAGCATTGCCTTTATTAATATTTACCGGTGCATTGTCGTGGAGTGTTTTTGATACTCGATCAATTAAATCTTGACAAGAATGTAAATTTTTACCTTGTTTTTTTAGTGTTTCGTTGTTACTATTTTCGGAAGCTTCTTTTATCGGTAAAATGGCTTTCAATGAGTCTTTTAGTAACACCACTTCACGCGGATTTATCTTAGCCGTTGCCACTTTAGAAATTAAGCGTTCGATATCACTAATTTGCTTAATTTGATATGTAACGGTGTTATAAAAATCATCATTATCGATGAGATATTTTACTATTTCGTGACGCTTTTGTATCTGTTTTAAATTTTTGAGCGGTAGAGCTAACCAGCGTTTCAATAACCGTCCGCCCATAGGAGAAATAGTTCTATCAATCACATCTAATAAAGTAACCGCTTCGGGTGACGAAGAATAATAGAGTTCGAGATTGCGAATGGTAAAACGATCCATCCAAACATAATGGTCTTCTTCAATTCGATGGATAGACGATATATGATCGAGCTGTTTATGCTGTGTTTCCGATAAGTAGAATAAGACCGCTCCTGCGGAAATAATTCCGTTTTGTATATCATCAATTCCGAAGCCTTTTAATGACTTTATCTTGAAATGATTTAGTAAGCTTTCATTGGCATAATCTTCTTGAAAAACCCAATCATCTAAATAAAAAGAATAGTAGCCTTCACCAAATAATTCTTTGAATTTTGCCTTGTGTTGTTTTTGAACCAATACCTCACTCGGATTGAAATTTTGCAATAACTTATCGATATATTCATCATTGCCTTCGGCAACTAAAAACTCACCAGTAGATACATCTAAAAAAGAGATTCCGATAGCGCGCTTACCAAAGTGTAAAGCTGCTAAAAAGTTATTAGTTTTAGATTGCAACACTTCATCATTCAACGCAACCCCAGGAGTGACTAACTCTGTAACACCACGTTTTACAATGGTTTTAGTCATTTTAGGATCTTCAAGCTGATCGCAAATAGCAACACGTAAACCAGATTTTACCAATTTTGGCAAATATGTATTCAATGAATGATGGGGAAATCCTGCCAAGGCAGTTTCTGTTTCACTACCAGCGCCTCGCTTGGTTAAAACAATACCTAAAATCCGTGCGGCTTTAACGGCATCTTCACCAAATGTTTCATAAAAATCACCTACTCTAAACAACAACATAGCATCAGGATATTTTACCTTGATGGCATTGTATTGTTTCATTAAAGGGGTGACTTTTTTTGCTTTGGTCTTGGTCAATTTGTAGTGTTTATAAACTGAATTGCGAAGTTACATTTTTTTATTTTTAGTAGCGGGTATTTAGTTTGCAGTAAACAGTAACAGTTGGCAGTTTGTAATAATTACATATTTTTGATGAAAATTATAGAATATGAACTTTAAAGAACTGCCTACTGAGATATATGCGAAAACTAAAAAATAGCGAGTTAGAAAGATTGACAAATGAAGGCTTTAAAGAAGCAAAAAAAACACCTTTAATTGTGATACTCGATAATATACGAAGTTTGAATAATATTGGTTCTGTTTTTAGAACAAGTGATGCTTTTTTGATTGAAAAAATTTACCTCTGTGGTATCACTGCAAAACCACCACATAAAGATATTCATAAAACAGCATTAGGTTCCACCGATTCGGTAGACTGGGAATATGTTGAAGATACCTTCGCGTTAGTCAATAAATTAAAAGAAGATAATGTGAAAATTGCAGCTATTGAACAAACGGACAATGCGGTTATGCTAAGTGATTTCATTCCCGATAAGGATAAAAAATTAGCCGTAGTTTTTGGTAATGAAGTGAAAGGTGTACAGCAAGAAGTGGTTTCAAATTCTGATTACTGTATTGAGATTCCACAATATGGAACCAAACATTCCTTAAATATTTCGGTAAGTTGTGGCGTTGTACTTTGGGATTTGTTTAACAAAATTCAACTCTAAGTTTTATAATTTTACAAGATGGATGATTTTAAGCTCTTTATAGAATTAGCCTTTAAACATGTGTTAGACTGGCAAGCATATGACCATATATTGTTTTTCATTGTATTAACTGTTGTTTATACTTTTAGTGACTGGAAAAAAGCATTGTTGTTGATTACTTTTTTTACCATAGGTCACACAGCAACGCTTGGGTTAGCAACCTTCGATATTATTAGTGTAAAAAAAAGCATCATAGAGTTTTTAATTCCGTTAACTATTTTTATAACGGCTGCTGTTAATATTGTAACAATCAATAAAAAGAGTTTTCATCGATCAAACATCAATTTATTTTTTGCTTTCTTTTTCGGATTGATCCATGGCTTAGGACTCTCAGGATTTTTAAAAATGACCTTAACAGACGGTGAAGCTAAGTTAGCACCATTACTAGAATTTGCTTTAGGGGTAGAGCTAGCGCAAGTAATAATAGTATTGCTTATTTTAATTGCCGGCTATATTGCTCAGTATTTTTTACGAATTAAAAAAAGAGACTGGATTCTTGCGATGTCATCCATTGTTATAGGTGTAGTAATCCCTATGCTGAGTGAGCGTAAATTTTGGTAAAATTTTAACAGCAAATAAATATTTTTTCAGTGTACTTTGTAGATCATGAAATATTCTTCTAAATTAGGAGTTTATTTTATATCATTCATAGTGATAATTACTAACCCTACATGAGTCAAGCACTTTAAGTGTTTTTATTAATGACCGAACAAAAACAACTAAAATACGATGTTGCCTATTTAAAAATGGCAAAAGAGTGGGCAAAACTATCTTATTGTAAACGTAAGCAAGTTGGCGCCTTAATAGTTAAAGGCAAAATGATTATTTCTGACGGGTATAATGGCACACCCACAGGATTTGAAAATAGTTGTGAAGATGACGAAAATGATACAAAATGGTATGTATTACACGCTGAAGCCAATGCCATTTTAAAGGTTGCTTCATCTACACAATCTTGTAAGGGAGCGACATTATATATTACGTTGTCACCTTGCAAAGAATGTAGTAAGTTAATACATCAATCAGGAATAAAACGGTTAGTATATACAAATGCTTATAAAGATGATTCTGGATTAAGATTCTTAGAAAAAGCAGGTATAGAATTAGTTCATATAAACGAAAATGGGTAAAAATAAAGTATACATTCCGTTTTTTCTTTCGATAGCGGTAGGCTTAGGTATTTTTATAGGAAGTACCTTAGATTATTCTAATAATAAAAGTGTAAGGCTTTTCAATCAAACACCTCAAGAAGAGAAAATAAAACGTTTGATTGATTATATTCAGTATGATTATGTTGATAAAGTTAATACCGATAGTCTGCTTGATGGTACTATCAAGAATATATTAGGCAAGTTAGATCCGCATTCGGTATATATTCCAGCTTCCGATGCCGAACGTATTGCCGAACGTATGAATGGTGAATTTGTAGGGATAGGTGTGCAGTTTAGAATGTATAAAGACACCATTTCTATAGTACAAGTATTAGAAGGTGGCCCAAGTAAAGATGCAGGCATCAAACCCGGAGATCGTATATTAATTGCCGATAGTGATACCCTTTACGGGAAAAAACTGAACAATGATTTTATTATAAAAACCTTAAAAGGGAAGCCTAAAACGAAGGTGAATCTTACCATTTATAGAAAATCGGAAGATAAAATTTACACAGTATTACTAAAGAGGGGAAAAGTAGCTATTAAAAGTATAGACTCTCATTATATGATCAATGATAGTTTAGGTTATATAAAAGTAAATCGATTTGCCGCAACTACGTACACTGAATTTAAGAAATCGCTAGATGAACTAATCGAAAAGAATATGGAGCATTTGGTGTTAGACTTACGTGGAAACCCTGGTGGTTATTTAGGCGTTGCGACAAAAATGGTTGATGAATTTTTAGAAGATGATAAGCTCATTGTTTTCACAAAAAATAAAGGAGGCAAAGTCGATAAATCTTTTGCAAGCGAAAAAGGTGATTTCGAAAGAGGAAAAGTATATGTGTTGATTGATGAAAATTCTGCTTCAGCGAGTGAAATAATAGCAGGCGCTTTACAAGATAATGACAAAGGAACCATTGTTGGGAGACGTTCATTTGGTAAGGGCTTGGTGCAGCAAGAAATGGGCCTGGGTGATGGTTCGGCAGTTAGACTAACTGTTGCTAGGTACTATACGCCTACTGGCAGATCTATTCAAAAACCGTATGACGGTGAGAATGATTATTTTAACGACAGTTTTAGAGAACGTTATTTAAATGGAGAGCTAGAGAGTGTTGATAGCATTAAAGTGGCAGATTCTTTAAAATACGTAACACCTAAAGGAAAAACAGTATATGGCGGTGGTGGTATTGTTCCTGACGAATTTGTTGCAATAGACTCCGTTGCTTATTTTGGTACTTTTTATTTGACAGCGATGAATCAATTTGTATTTGAACATTTAGATAATAATAGACTCGAATTAGAAAAACTCACCTTAGCAGAATTTATGAAAAATTTTGATAAAGATGAAAAAATCTTAAATGAGTTTTTAGCTATCGTACAAAAAAACACAACAGGAGAGATTGATAATAGAGACTATTTTAAACGGTACTTAAATGCTATTTTTGCTCGTTCATTATTTAATGATAATGCATTTTATATGGTTTATAATAAAAACGATAAGATGCTAGAAAGAATAAAAGAGTTAGAATATAAAATTGATTATGTAAAGCCGTAAAAGAACTATTCTCTTTACTTCTTTATAACTTATTCATGCGCTTTATCATGCACTTTCGTATGTTCGCCATTATTCCATAAAGTTAAAATATCGGTAGCTACTGAAGCGCCACTCCCACAGGCGATAGCGAACTGACTTCGCCACCCTGCTAAAGTTCCAGCTACATACAGCCCATCTTCAATTAAATGATCGTTGTTTTTTAATTGAATTCGTTCTTTTTCGGGCTTTGTTTTTTGATGCCATTCTATATATTGCTCCAACCCTCTAATTGTTAGTGCCTTTGTGTAGCCTACTGCAATAACTACAAGTTTTGCTGTATAGGTATTCTTATTCGTGCGAATAAAAAACAGCGTATCCACTTTAGCTATTTCTTGTACTTTTTCATTCGCTAATTGGTCAATATGAGGATACAAATTGGTTAAGTGAAGTAATCCGTTTTCTAGAATAGTTTTGCCAGTTGTTTTAGGAGAAATACCTAGTACGTTATTAAACAAAGCAGTTTGTAAATGTGATGTTTTTTGATGCGTTAAAATTCCAATTTTCTTGTCGGAAGCAATAACTTTTTCGTACGCAGAACCTAATACTAAGGCACACGACATTCCGGCCGCACCGCCTCCAATAATGAGTACGTCAAAACTCATATTAAAACAACAATTTAATATTCGCAGCAAATAATTTGACAGCAATAGCTAATAAAATTACACCAAATATTTTACGAATAATATTGATACCATTTGGACCAATTACGCGCTCAATTTTTGTAGATGTTTTTAAAACTATATAAATAACGATAACGTTTGCCAATACAGCAACTATAATATTTTCAGTGCTAAATTCAGATCTTAGCGATAATAAGGTCGTTAAACTTCCTGGCCCTGCAATTAACGGAAAAGCCAACGGAAAAACATGGGCGTTCATACCTTCATCATTATTATCTTTATATAGGGTAATGCCCAAAATCATTTCTAATGCAATAAAAAACAGGATAAAAGCACCCGCTACGGCAAAGGAATGCACATCAATACCGATCAAGGTTAATAAACTCTGACCTATAAATAAAAAAAGAATCAAAATTATACCGGCAATAATAGATGCTTTTTCAGACTCTATATGTCCGAATTTTTTACGAAGATCTATAATAATAGGAATATTACCTACGATATCTATAACTGCAAATAATACCATAAATGCAGTGAATATTTCTTTTATATTAAAGTTCATTATTTCTTCTTTTTAAAATTTCGGCAAATGTATACAAAGAGACTTACATAGTAACATTAAATAATTGTAAAGTTACCAAGAAAATATCTGACAAAATAAAACTATTTTTGTACTCGAAAAATTGATAAAATATATATGTTTCAGTTAGGAAAGACCATCGTTTCAGAAGAAATTATAGAAAAAGATTTTGTATGCAATTTATCAGCTTGTAAGGGCGCCTGTTGTGTCGATGGTGAAGCCGGAGCACCATTAGAAGAAGAGGAGTTAAAAATATTGAAGGATATTTACCCAAAAGTGAAACCTTTTTTAACACAAGAAGGCATTGATGCTATCGAAGAACAAGGTTTGTATATAGTAACCAAAGGAGAATATGAAACACCATTAATCTCTAGTGATGATAGTTGTGCATATATTAATTACGACGAAAAAGGTGTTGCGCAATGCGGTATTGAAGAAGCCTACAACCAAGGAGAAATAACTTGGAAAAAACCTGTTTCTTGCCATTTGTATCCAGTTAGAGTACAAGATTATTCAGAGTTTGCAGCTGTTAATTACCATAAATGGGAAATTTGTGATGATGCTTGCTCATTGGGGAAAGAACTACAAGTACCGGTTTACAAATTTGTAAAACAAGCCTTAGTTAGGAAGTTTGGAGAAGACTGGTATGCTGAATTGGAGAAAGTGGCAGAAGGGATGTCTAAATAAAACGTGAACCTTTTTTTTACTAACAAGACTAACATTTAAAATAAGCAAAAGACTTATTTAAGCTTTTGTTATTTTACAGGGATTTTTAAAACAACTTTTGTTCCTACTGCATTTTTATTTTCATCATACAAATCTTCAAACTTTAGTGTGTAATTGTTTTTATAATCCTTTTCAAAATTGCTCAAACGTTCTTTAGTTAATTTGATACCTATAGAATCTTTTTTATACAGTTTTTTCTGTTTTATTAATGCTGATTTTTCTCTACCAATACCATTATCCTCTACCGTTATTTTAATATGTGTTTCTTCTTTTTTTTGAATATCTATATGTATCTTTTTATCTTCTTTTTTAAGTGATAAACCATGCCAAATGGCATTTTCTACAAAAGGTTGTAAAATTAACGATGGGATTTTTATAGTGTCTAAACTCAATTTTTTATCAATAGTAAATATTGATTCTATCTCATTATTAAAACGTATATTTTCAATGTCTATATATAATTTTATGGTTTCTATTTCTTCGGCAAGTGATATTTCTTTTTCTCGTGTTGATGCTAATATTTTGCGTATCAGTTTTGAGAATTTATTTAAGTAATAGACTGCGTTTTCTTTTTTATTATCAATAATATATAGCTTAATAGCATTTAATGAATTGAATATAAAATGAGGATTCATTTGGCTTTTTAAAGATGCAATTTTCAATTCTGCTAATTCTTTATCGTACTTTGCTTTTAATTTTTCTAATTTTTCATCTGCTGCTTGCTTACTTAAAGCAGCTACATTTTTTTCCAATTGTTGTTGTATTGTATCTTTTAATCTTTCATTTTCTTGAAGTTGGTTTATGAATTTTTTTTGAGAATCATTTTTAGTTTCTAAAATCATTTTTTGCTTATAGCCTAATGCTAGCGCAAATAAAATGTTTTCGATAATAATGCCTGTATAAAACAATAAAGTTGCGTCTTGGATATCATCATAAAGATAAAATGCACTTTCAGCTAATATTAAGTAGACAAACGAACCAATTAATACATAATACTTCAATCCCGTATCCATAGTATACAATAAGTAAAAACTAACCAATGCTAAAACAGCAATAGTTGGTGAAAAAAAGTAGGTAAAAGCAATTCCTACAATTCTATTCTCTCCTGTTATTAAAGCTGCTATTATTGATAAAATAAGTACAACCATAAAAGTAACTACACCAATATTTAAGATTTTATTCCATTTAGGTTTGTAAACGTCTAACCGAACTAATGTTTTTGCAAATACAAGGTATAAGGTATTGTAAATCCATTCTCGAGGAATAATTAAGAATTGTAAATAGCTATCGGAATTTGATATAACATCTTTCACGCCTGAAGTTTCTGCATTAGGATAGCTAGAAGTGAATATTAAAAAAGTATATAAACTATAATATAAATATACTTTGTCTTTGTGTTGAAAATATAATAAAAAATGATAGAGAGAAAGCGTAAGTAAAAAACCCGAAAATAAGGTTATAAAATCGTTGTATGGAATTATTTTAAAAAATAAAAAAGGAAACATATACTGCAATTTTATATTTGATTTTTACTTCATAGGGATTTTTAAGATAACTTTAGTCCCAGCTGCATTTTTGTTTTCATCATACAAATCTTCAAACTTTAGTGCGTAATTGTTTTTATAGTCTTTTTCAAAATTACTCAAACGTTCTTTCGTTAATTTAATACCTATGGAATCTTTTTTATACAGTTTTTTCTTTTTTATTAATGCTGATTTTTCTCGACCAATACCATTATCCTTAATTTTTATTTCAATATGGGTATCATTTTTTTTACGAATATCTATATGTAGTTTTTTATTTTCTTTCTTTAGTGATAAACCATGCCAAATGGCATTTTCTACAAAAGGCTGTAAAATTAACGAAGGTATTTTTATAGTGTCTAAACTCAATTTTTCGTCAACTGTAAATTCCGATTCTATCTCATTGTTAAAACGAATATTTTCAATATCTATATATAATTTTATGGTTTCTATTTCTTCGTAAAGTGTTATTTCTTTTTCTCGTGTTGCCGCTAATATTTTGCGTATCAGTTTTGAGAACTTATTTAAGTAATATACGGCGTTTTCCTTTTTATTGTCAATAATATATAGCTTAATAGCGTTTAATGAATTGAATATAAAATGAGGATTCATTTGACTTCTTAAAGATAAAATTTTCAACTCTGCTAATTCTTTATCGTACTCTGCTTTTGATTTTTCGTGTTTATCAATTTCTGCTTGCTGATTTAATAAAACTACTTCTTTTTTTAGCTGTTGCTGTACTGTACTTCTTAGTTTTTCATTTTCTTGAAACTGATTAATTAGCTTTTCTTGTGACTCGTTTTTTTCTTTTAAAATTAATTTCTGTTTGTGCCCTAACCCTAAAGAAAAAATAATGTTTTCTATAATTACTCCAATAAAAAATATACTAACACCAATTTCTTTTTGAGATGCTATTGTAAAATTTAAATTAACTAAATAATAACCTGCCAATGAAGAAATAAACAGGACTAGGGAACCTGCTATAATGTAATTTTTTAAGGGCATTTTGAATTTAAAGAGTACGTAATAACTCACTAGCCCAAATAAAAAGAAAAAGGGAATAATAATAGGATCAAACATATATATATATTCCATTGTGTTTAGTATTATAGACACAATAGAAATTAAAAAAATACATTATA
>RCNE010000833.1_pt1 | contig 22895 bp, 19 predicted proteins | sample 2041361 | NCBI WGS metagenome assembly RCNE01 (sample SAMN09708229, study PRJNA481090) | Marine sediment metagenome, whole genome shotgun sequencing project.
TTTTCAAATTTTTCTTCACTACCATAAAACCACCATGAAGTATTGAAAAATAACCGCTGGGGCTGCCATATTTCAGCGGTAGTTAAATGCTCAGGATACGCGTTTGGGTCATTCACTAAATCAAAAGCCTCAACACTCAACATTGCTGAAGAAGTATGATGGCCATGCGTAGAACCTGCTGATCGATGATCAAAACGATTAATAATTACATCAGGTTTGAAATTTCTTATGATGCGAACTACGTCACTAAGAACCTCTTCTTTATTCCAAATTTTCAAAGTTTCATCAGGATGTTTTGAATAGCCAAAATCATTAGCTCTTGTAAAAAATTGCTGTCCTCCGTCAATTCGGCGGGCAGCTAAAAGTTCCTGCGTACGAAGTACACCAAGCAATTCACGCAATTCAGGACCAATTAAATTTTGTCCACCATCACCCCTTGTTAGTGATAAATATGCGGTTTTGGCCTTAGTGTTATTTGATAAATATGATATTAACCGAGTATTTTCATCATCAGGATGAGCAGCAACATATAGTGCTTTACCTAAAAAATTCAATTTTTGAATGGAGTGGTATATATCTGCAGATGTCCCTTTTTTAGGAGCCTGAGATTGCATGCTAAGTGGTGTAAAAAGTATGGCAATGAAAATAACTAAGTATTGACGCATCAGAATAAATTTAGTTGGCACTCAAATATAGAAAGATAAACGTCGAAGAAATACTCTTTTACAACTTCTTTAACAGTCTATAAAATCTCAGAACTTGCTACTTGAGTTTCATCCTATTTATACTGCTCAAACTGATCTGATAGTTGTTCGTTGTAAACAGATACTAATGCCACTCCTTTTTGCAAAACAAGACTGTTTGGGTAGGTAAGTATCTCTCCGTTTTTTTTTCGTAAGTGTAAATGAAAAGCTTTAATATCTTCGATTACAAAAACATTATCAATTAAATCATCATTGGCACTAATCTCTCTGTCCATGATACGTATGGTGTTACCGATCTTAAAAGGATAAGAGAAAAATATGATGACACCCGCGGTTATATTACTTAAAATAGACCATTGTGCAAATAATGCCACTCCAATTACTGCAAAAATGGAAGATAGTAGAACGCCTAAATCTCTAAAGTTTACACCCCAAATTAAGGTTAATACAGCACCTGTTGTTAATGTGAGTGCGGTCGAAATGTACTTCAAAATGAGGTTAGTTCTTACCTGATTGAACTCGCCTATCTTTCCTACTTTTCGTACAGCTTTGCTTAAAATAAATTTAGAAATTATAACTACCAAAATGGTAATCATACTCCATAAAAGTTCCGCTTTATGATTGATGATAAATTCTTCCATAAATTATAATCCTAAACTATCACGTAAAGGTAAAAAACGATTACTATTTTTTTGCCAATAAGGGCTCTTTAATGTTTTAATTTTTGTAGCCGTTGAAGTCATGATTTTTGTCTCATCTCCAAACCCACTTTTAAAACTATCAGTCCAACTTTCAATACTATATGGAAAAGTAGATTTGAAATTAATTTTGAGACTACGATCAAGTTTTGGATACATAATTTCGTATGTAAAAATATTTTTATTATTGATTAAAGTAGCAGTTGCATCATAAGATTTTAATTCTTTGTGAGACAGTCGTATATATTCCAATGATGGAATTATTTTAATTTCGCCTGTCGGAAGAGCGTTTGGGTCAATACGAAGTTTATTCCATAGCTCATTTTCTAGTATGGTTTTCTCTAGTTTCAAGCTTTGATCTCCTTCTGACTCAAAGTATGAATGTGACATAATTTCGAACGATTCTCGATTGTTTAATTGTGCATAAACTTGACCACACCATTCTTGAGAAGAAAAAGAAACTTTTATAGCATGTTGGTTGTCATGAATCGGATAAAAACTACTGCTCATGATGGAGTACGGATATATACCAGTCAAGTAGTTTTTAGTACTGTTCAGTTTCAGAACAGGAATATTATCAGCATTACTTTGATCTGCTTTTACTTGCTTGGCTTTATGAAAAGGCTCGGTTACGTAGATTAAAACAGCAGTTCCTTCGCGAAGCTCACCATAACGTGCTTGTTGTAATTTGTAAGAGCTAATTTCTGCTTCGCCGGCATACCAATACTTTTTAAACTCTTCTGAGACTGCCTTCTTCGGAAGTTTATTGGCAGCTTCCGTATGCATAGCGACTTCTTTCTTGTCTTGAATATTTTCTTGCTTGCAAGATTGGGTTAGCAATAATGCAAAAGCAACTGCCAAAATGGGATAGTTGAAATGGAACGTTTTTTTCATAATACGATTTCTTTGTATAAAGTTACTCAAAACCAGCTAGTCAGCCATAGCTATAAGTGTCTTGTAAACTAGGTGCGTGGGCAAACCAACTACGTTTGTATATGACCCGTTGATTTCTTCGATACCAATTAAGCCAATCCATTCTTGAATTCCATAAGCGCCGGCTTTATCAAAGGGTTTGTAGGTGTTGACGTAGAACCATATTTCTTCATTAGACAATTCTTTGAATTTAACTTTGGTGCTGTAGTTTATTGTTTTTTGTTCTTCAGATGTAGTAAAAGTTACTGAAGTAATCACCTCGTGCCAATCTCCAGATAAGACCCTTAACATCTCAAATGCTTCATTGGCATCATTAGCCTTGGCGAGTGAAGTTTCTTTGTGCCAAACAACCGTATCAGAAGTTATCAGTATTTCTTTCGGATTTAATTCCCCTTGAAAAGCAGAAGCTTTTAGTTTTGACAAGTAATCTGATATTTCGCTTCCCTGTAAATCTTCGGGATACACCTCATCAATCGACTTTAGCTTTACTTCAAAATCGAGCTGTAGATCTTTAAAGAACTGCTGTCTACGTGGTGACCCTGAAGCTAGAATGATTTTATAATCACCAAGTTTTTTCTGAAACATATTTTAATCATTTGCGGCGCTAAAGTTGCCTTGCCAGTCTCCTCTAACTTTTAATACTTGTTCAATAACGTCACGAACACAGGTGTCACCGCCATTTTTATGAGAAATATATTTAGCTACAGCTTTTACTTCTGACACTGCATCTTGAGGACATGTTGGCAGCCCTACCAGCTTCATTGGCGGTATGTCAGGCATATCATCACCCATATAAAGCACATTGTTGGGTGAGATTTCGTGCTTTTGTAAATATTCAATCAAAGGCTCTTCTTTATGATGTGCGCCTAAATAAATGTCAGTTACTCCCAAGCCTTTTAATCGTAAACGAACGCCTTCATTAGTTCCTCCAGTAATAATACAAACGTTATATCCTTTTTGCAAAGCTGTTTTCAAAGCGTAACCATCTTTTACGCTCATTTTGCGAAGCATTTCTCCTTCAGATGTAATGAGTAATGAACCATCAGTAAATACACCATCAACATCAAAAACAAAAGTGGTAATGTCTTTTAGGTATTCTTTATAGCTTTTTTCCATATGTTTTTAAAATTGACTCGGTTATTGTCTTATATATTTCTTTGTGATTTTTGTTCTCTAATTGATTTATTTGTTTGGTTATCGTTTCGTTATCCGCTCTTCTAGCAGGACCGGTTTGGGAGTCAATAGGAGTGAGGGAGCTAATTTTTCTTGCTGTTTCAACGATAAGTGGTTTTAAGATTTCAAAAGGAACGTTATTTTGCTCGCACAATTCACTTCCAATTTGATATAGGTGATTAGTGAAGTTGTTGACAAAAACAGCAGCCAAGTGAAGTGATTTTCTTTGCTGTGACGTAATTTCATAAACCGAACTTGAAACTGTTCTTGCCAACTCTTCAAGCAATTTCAAATCTTCCTTTTTTTCTGCTTCAATGCATATCGGTAACGCTTTAAAATCCACTTCACGTTCTTTTGAAAAGGTTTGCAAAGGATAAAAAACACCTCTTCTACCTTCTTGAGAAAGGGCATTCATTGCAACACTTCCGGAAGTGTGAACAAAAAGTTTTTTAACATCTTTAAGTACTTGTGAAACAGGGGTAATAGCGTCATCACTTACAGCTATGATGTAAACATCTGATTTGTCTTTCGAAGCAATCTCTTTTACACTTTTCGAAAGATCATTACCTCTGCTAGATAGAATTGCATCTACGGTTACACCTTTGGTCCTTGCAAAAATTTCATTTAAGTGCCAAGAGACGTTACCCGTACCTATAAGCGTAACTTTAATCATATGACGAAATTAGGCATTACATCATAATCTTGTCGTTATCTCATTTAAATTTTTTGAGTGACAACATTCTATTTTTTTTCTGCACTAATAAACTGATACTAAGAAATTGTAAAATATGTGCCGCACCGAATGAGAACATTTTTTATGTACAATTGAAAATTTTACGTTTGAGTACCAAATGAAATACACAATTTACGCACAAGAAACAGTAACGTCATGAGTATGGCTGCTGTCACGTGACGATTCTACTTTAAGCGTTTTTGTGCTTTTTAGGGTATCAAAATTTGAACTGGTAAGAACTATAGTATGGTTATGCCCAGAGCCGCCTTGAATTGCATAGCTTTTCTCAACACCCGCATCTATGTCTGCTTTTGCAACTACTAACGTATGTCCATGATTACTAGTGATAGCGGTTGCATTAGCACCATTTGCTAAGCAATCTGCTGCAGCTGGATCTAAATCTGGGTCTCCATTGGCTGAATCGTCATTGGAGCAACCAACGAGTCCGTATAAAGGTAGGGTGACTAATACGACTCCAGTTGTTTTTTTGATAAAGGTTTTTCTGTTCATTTTCATAGCTGATTAAATTTTAAAGTTCTTTTTCATTGGTAAGTTACTAATTAATAGTTGCTTATAGATTTTAAATTTGTTTCTTAATCGTTTAATTAGGTATAGAGATGTGTTTAAGATTAACATATTTGTTTAGCTTTTTAGGCGCTATTATCTCAACAAAAACCATAAAAAGTTGGTATTTTTGCATCTTGAAAACCAAAGCATCATCCGATGACTGAATTGCTTAAGAAATTTTTCTTCTCTACACGCTTAATGGCTTTTTTATTTATTGCCTTTGGGACCGCAATGGCCTTCGGTACATTTATAGAAAGTAAGTATAGTACAGAAACTGCCAGAATTTGGATCTATAACGCCACATGGTTTGAAGCCATCATGGTCTTCTTTGTTATTAATTTTATCGGAAATATGTTTCGGTATCGCTTATTTACTTGGAAAAAATGGCCTGTTCTGACCTTACACCTTTCATGGATATTAATTATCATTGGTGCCTTCGTTACCCGGTATATTAGTTTTGAAGGCATGATGCCAATCAGAGAAGGAAAATCAGAAAAAGTTTTTTATTCTGATAAGACATATCTCACCGTTAACGTGGATGGTAAAATTGGTGATTCGCTTCGAAGGAAACCATTAGAAGATGGTATCATAGTCACTCCTGAGGCTTTAAAATCCTCTCTTCCGTGGGAATATGATTTTAACGGACAAGACTTCTCTGTATCGTATGTTGATTTTATGCCAGGAGCAAAGGAAGGCTTAATCGCTGATGAAAACGGAAAAGAGTATTTAAAAATTGTAGAGGCGGGTACTGGGCAACGCGAAGAACACTATCTTGAAAATAACAAAGTGAATAATGTTCATAATGTACTTTTTGCTTTAAACAAACCTACTGACGGTGCTATAAATATTTTCACTACAGACTCAACATATCAAATAAAATCGCCATTCGAAGGTGATTTCATGAGAATGGCTGATCAATTCAAAGGGCAGGTAGTCAAAGATAGTTTACAAGAATTTCAATTACGGTCATTGTATAATATGGCGGGCATGCAATTTGTAATTCCCGAACCACTTGTCAAAGGAGCATACGGGGTAGTTGCCATTCCTAAGGAAGAAATTAATGAACAAAGTCAATCGGCCCTAGTTCTTGATATTTCATCAAATGGAGAGACGGTTCAGAAGAAAGTTCTTGGGGGTAAAGGTTTTTCAAGTTTTACAGATAAGTTTAAAGTCGGCGGACTTGAATTCTCTATCGCTTACGGTTCAAAGGTTTATGAGCTTCCTTTTAGTATTAAATTGAACGACTTTATTGCTGAAAAGTACCCTGGTACTGAATCGGGCTATGCTTCTTTTATGAGTAAAGTAACGCTAGTAGACGATCGCCCTTATGACTATGATATTTATATGAATCATATTTTAGATCATAAAGGCTACAGGTTTTTCCAGTCTGGCTTTTCTCCTGATGAAAAAGGAACCACGCTCTCCGTAAATCATGATCAATGGGGTACGTGGATCACTTATATAGGATATTTTCTGCTATATGCTGGTTTGATGGGGATTATGTTTTTCGGGAAAACTCGCTTCAAAGATTTGACAAGCACATTGAATAAACTTCAATCAAAAAAGGCTGCTCTAAGTATATTTATGTTTCTAAGTTGCGCGTTTGCGTCTAAGAGCATACTGCAGATGATGGCCACGATCACAATAGGGCCCCAACTCAAGTACAGATAGATTCCATATTAAATGCGAATATTGTTTCTAAAGAACATGCAGAAGCCTTTGGGAAGTTAGTTATTCAAGACGATGGTGGGCGAATGAAACCCATCAATACGTTCTCGTCAGAGCTATTGCGAAAGTTGAGTTTGAAAGATAAGTTTAATGATATGAACTCTGATCAGGTCTTCTTATCGATGATGCTCAATAAAGTCGCATGGTACAATACAGAGTTTCTTGCCATTGACAAAAAAGGTAAAAATGATAGTATTCGCAAGATTCTAGAAGTACCTGAAAGACAGAAATATATAAAGGCTGTTGACTTTTTTGATGAAAAGGGGAGGTACAAGTTAGAACCTTTTATTAGAGAGGCTACGGCAACGAATATTCCTAATAAATTTCAGCGAGATTTCAAAGACGCGCATATGCGCCTTAGTTTATTAGATCAAGCTTTAGAGGGTGGTATTGTTAAAATATTTCCATTGTTGAATGACGAAAATAACAAATGGATATCTGCGCTTGAATACCGAGGAGGTCAATATCCCGTAACTGACTCCCTGTATGGTAATTTTATTAAAAATGCAATTCCATATTATTTAATAACACTTCAAAAAGCTATAAAAACAGGTGATTACACCGACGCTGATAAATTACTAAGTGCTTTTAAGCAGAATCAAGAAAACAATGGTAATGAAGTGCTTCCTTCCGAGGAAAAAATAAACACAGAAGTAATTTACAATAAACTAGATATATTCAATACACTTTGGACGATTTACCTTATTGTTAGCGTTATTTTATTCTTTGTATTGATTTTCCAAATTTTCAAAGAGCGTGAGATTTGGAAAGCTGCCAGCTATGTGTTGAAAGGTATCATCATTATTCTTTTTCTATGGCATACTGCAGGTTTGATAATACGCTGGTATATTTCAGGGCATGCACCATGGAGTGATGCTTACGAGAGTATGTTGTATGTAGCATGGGCAACCATGGGTATGGGTATGCTTTTTATTAAAAAAAGTACGATGACTTTAGCAGCTGCAGCATTCGTCTGCTCCATGTTACTCTTTTTTGCACACCAAAATTGGGTTGATCCTGCAGTTATGAATTTAGTTCCTGTATTAGATAGCTATTGGTTGATGATTCATACTTCTGTAATTGTAGGTAGCTACGGCCCGCTTACTGTCAGTATGATTTTAGGGTTAGTTAGCCTTATTTTAATGATAATTAAAACATCAAAGAATAAAGATCGAATTGACCTGAATATTAAAGAGCTTACGATTATCAACGAGATTACATTAACCGTAGGGCTTATTATGTTGACTATTGGTAATTTCTTAGGTGGTCAATGGGCCAACGAAAGTTGGGGTCGCTATTGGGGTTGGGATCCTAAAGAAACTTGGGCCTTGATTTCAATTATGGTCTATGCATTTGTCATCCATACACGATTGGTTCCGGGCTTAAGAGGCAAATGGACCTTTAATTTTCTAAGCGTAATCGCATATTTTAGTATCATGATGACCTATTTCGGTGTGAACTACTACTTAGTAGGTTTACATAGTTATGGGTCAAGTGGGGGTGCCGCTATTACACCTGATTATGTTTGGTATATCGCTATAGCAGCCCTTATCTTAGGGGCTATCAGCTTCTGGCGTTACAAGGCAAATTATGTTAAATAAATACCTCATTTCATTCTTTTCTAAATAATTTCTGCATCTTTACTGAATCATGAAGTTATAAGAATTATGTTTTTTATAGATGTCTTAGCGTTCTCGCGCAAGAGGTAATCGACGCTTTGTTGTGCTTTTTTGACACTAATATTTTTCTTCTTGCCCTTGCCATTCAAGCGGGCGTCTCACATAATTCACAATATAATGACAAAATCAAATACACTTACTTTTAAAAAAGTAGCTCGTTATTTTATTCAAGCAATAAGGGGGAAAGAAAATGAATTTACTACAGGAAGCATACGAAAGGCAATTTTCATGCTATCGGTTCCTATGATTCTTGAAATGATGATGGAATCTATTTTTGCCATCGTTGATATTGCCTATGTGTCTCAAGTGAGCGTTAATGCTGTAGCAACTATTGGTTTAACAGAATCAGTAATTACATTGGTATACGCTGTAGCCATTGGTTTGAGTATGGCAGCTACCGCTGTTGTTGCACGTAGAATAGGCGAAAAAGATGTTCAAGGGGCTAAGGAAGCAGCTGTTCAAGCTATCACTCTCGGCGTTTTGGTCTCAATTATTGTTGGAGTGCTCGGTTTTTTATATGCTAAGGAAATTTTGGAACTCATGGGTGCAGAACCTGATCTAATTACAGAGGGTTATGGATATACGCAGCTGTTATTAGGGGGTAATATTACGATACTCTTATTATTTCTCATTAATGCCATCTTTAGAGGTGCGGGCAATGCATCTGTTGCCATGTGGACTCTAGTTCTTTCGAATGGACTAAATATTATTTTAGACCCAATATTTATCTTCGGATGGGGACCAATTCCTGAATATGGGGTAATGGGTGCTGCCATTGCAACAAATATTGGTAGAGGAACTGCGGTGTTATTTCAATTGGGTATTTTGTTCTTCGGATGGAGCACGATTCAAATCAAGTTTAAAGATATGGTGATCCGGTTCAACGTGATGCTGAACCTCATAAAAGTATCCTTAGGTGGAATAGCCCAGTTCTTAATTGGCACATCGAGCTGGGTTTTTTTAATGCGAATGATATCTGAATTTGGTAGCGAGGTATTAGCAGGTTATACCATTGCTATTCGTGTAATGCTCTTCACTTTAATGCCCTCATGGGGAATGAGTAATGCGGCGGCAACATTAGTAGGCCAGAATTTAGGAGCAAAGCAGCCCGAGCGTGCTGAGATCTCTGTCTGGAAGACCGGAAAGTACAATGCTTATTTCATGGGAATAATTTCTATTATTTACCTACTCTTTGCTTATGATATTGTCGGTTGGTTTAACGATAACCCTGTAGTTGTAGAAAATGGTGGACTATGCCTTCAAATAATTGCTGTTGGTTATGTTTTTTATGCATACGGGATGGTGGTCACACAAGCATTTAATGGGGCAGGAGATACTGGTACGCCAACTAAGATCAACTTAATAGCCTTTTGGATGTTTCAATTACCCTTTGCATATTTAGCAGCCATAACCTTTAATTTAGGAGCGATGGGTGTTTTTATGGCAATAACAGCTGCTGAAATTCTATTGGCAATTATTTCCATCATCTGTTTTAAAAAAGGGAATTGGAAAAAGGTGCAAGTATAACTGATTTTAGTAACTTTAGCTCTATTAAAACTAAGTACAATGAGTAATTCAAAAAAAGGCTTAAATACGATATGTACGCATATAGGGGAGGTGCCCGATGAGCAATTCAAAGGTGCAATTTCTCCTTTGTATATGAGTACTTCATATGCGTTTGAAGATGTTGATGTAAAACGTTATCCTAGGTATTTTAATACGCCCAACCAGGAAGCCCTTTGCAAGAAAGTAGCTGCTTTAGAACATGTTGACGCAGGTTTAATTTTTGGAAGTGGAATGGCTGCTGTAAGTACCACTTTGATGGCCTTTCTTAGAACTGGTGATCACGTAGTTCTCCAGAACGCATTATATGGTGGCACTTTTAATTTGGTCAACGAGGAGTTTGATAAATACGGAATTGAATATTCATTTACTAATGGCTTGCGTCCCGAAGATTTTGAGGCACAAATTAAAAGTAACACAAAGGTGATCTATTTGGAAACGCCATCTAATCCTTTATTAAAAATTACAGACTTAGCAGCCTTATCGGCAATTGCCAAACGTCACAATTTGATTTCAATGATTGATAATACATTCGCAAGTCCGGTGAATCAGAACCCAGCAGATTTCGGAATCGATATCATTATTCATAGTGCGACTAAATATATGGGTGGTCATTCTGATATTTGTGCAGGGGCAGTTGCTTCATCAAAAGAAAATATTGAACGCATTTTCCATTTAGCAAAGAACTTAGGTGGAAGTCTTAGTGATCAAACTGTATGGCTTTTAGAAAGAAGTATGAAGACAATGGGATTAAGAGTTAAGGCGCAAAATCAAAATGCACAACTCATCGCAGAATATCTTCATGATCATGAAGATATTATTGCAGTATATTATCCTGGTTTGTCATCGCACCCTGATCATGAATTGGCAAAGTCGCAAATGCATGGTTTTGGAGGGATGCTCTCTTTCGAATTGAATGAAGCTTTCGACGCTTCTCTTTTTCAGAAGTCCTTAGAACTTATTAAAGCTTCAATGAGTTTAGCAGGAGTAGAGAGTACAGTACTTTCACCAGCACAAACTTCACATGCATTAATGGGTGCTGAAGAACGAGAACGTCAAGGTATTAAAGATGGGTTGATTCGTTTTTCGGTAGGCATTGAAGAGCCCGAAGATTTAATCATTGATATCGAGCAAGCACTTAAAAAAGTAAGGTCTCAATCTACTATCACGACTCACTAAAAATTAAGATAAAATAGATTAAATGAAACTAGATATATTGGCTTTTGGTGCTCATCCAGATGATGTAGAATTAGGTGCTGGCGCTACAATTGCCAAAGAAATTTCCATAGGAAAAAAGGTAGGAGTTGTTGATTTAACGCGAGGAGAGCTAGGTACAAGAGGTTCTGCAGAAATTAGAGATAACGAAGCTGCGGTATCAGCCAAAACACTAGGACTTTCCGCAAGAGAGAACTTGGCTTTTGCAGATGGTTTTTTTACAAATGATAAAACGCACCAAACAGAAATCATTAAGATGATACGTAAGTATCGTCCTGAACTAGTATTATGCAATGCTATTGATGATCGCCATATCGACCACCCAAAAGGAAGTGAGTTGGTAAGTAATTCTTGTTTTCTAAGTGGTTTAATCAAATTTAAAACCCATTTAGATGGGGAGTTGCAACAACCTTGGAGACCCAAAAAAGTATATCACTATATACAATGGAAAAACCTCGAACCTGATTTCGTAGTAGACGTAACAGGCTTTATGGATCATAAGATTGCTTCAATTATGGCATATAGTTCTCAATTCTTTGACCCAAAAAGTAATGAGCCAGAAACTCCAATAAGTAATAAAAATTTTATCGATAGTATTACATATCGCGCCAGAGATTTAGGACGATATATTGGGGTCGAACATGCAGAAGGCTTCAACGTGGAACGCTATGTTGCAGTAAATTGTTTAGATGACTTGATCTAACTAGCTTGTTCATATTCATCCTTCGCTTTCGGAACGGTAAAATAAAAGCTGGTACCTTCTTTAAGTTTGCTTTCAACCCAAATTGTACCATTGTTATATTCCACCATTTCTTTGCATAATGAAAGTCCTAAGCCAGTACCTTTTTCATTATTGGTGCCGTAAGTAGTTATATTAGAGTTTGCTTCAAATAATATGGCCTGAGTTCCTGGGTCCATTCCGATTCCCGTATCTGTAACTGAAATTTCCCAAAAATCATTAGTTTTTTTGGCAGCTATGGTTATCACGCCATCTACTGGAGTGAATTTTATAGCATTGCTCATCAAGTTTCGAATAACAATATCAATTTGATCTAAATCTGACCAAGCAAAGGTGTTATCTGATAAAAGGTTAATCATTTGAATAGATTTTCCTTCTGCAGTTTCCGACAAAAGATTCATGTTTTCGTTAACTAGATTTTCAAGAGAAACTCTAGAAGGCTTTGTTATGGTACCGTTCATTTGAGTTTGTCCCCAAGAAAGTAAGTTATTAAGTGTAAAAGAGATATGACCTATATCAGTTCGTAGTTTTGGTACGAAATTTAAAAATTCTTTTTGTTTTATTTCGCCGCTTTCAAATAGTTGTAAAAGCCCTTGTAGCGCTCCAATAGGCCCTCTTAAATCATGTCCAATAATTGAAAATAATTTATCTTTTGCTTGATTTATTTCTCTAAGTTCAATTTCTTGTGTCTCAAGATCATTCTTCTTAGAATTCAATTCTTTGTTCAATTTCCTCTGTATTCTTTGGTTTCTTAGAACTAAAATGGTAATACCCATTAATACTAATAATAAAGCTAAAGAAGCATGGATGTAGTTTTTCTGTTTACCAAGAGCCTTTTCACTTTCTGCAATTAAATCCTCTTTTTGTCGTTCGTGAGTTATTTTTGTTTTGAGCATCACGAGACTTTTCCTGGTCTCATTTTTTGTAATGGTATCTGATAACTCTTGATATAGCTCTAGATAGGCTAAGGACTTGATATAGGTTTCTTTTTGCTTGTAAATTTGATAAAGTGTTTTTGAATGTTTCTTTGTTCCTTCTTTGATACTTAGGCGCTGTGACAAATTAATTCCTTTTAGTGCATATTGTTCCGAAAGGCTATCTTTACCTAATCCTAAACTGGCCTCAGCTAAACCATGTAGCAAGTCAATTTCAGACCTTTCATCATTTACTTTTTTATCATAAAGTGCTTTGCTTTGCTCATACCAAAAAAGCGCCCATTCATACTTATCTTGAACGAGATATGTTTTCCCTTTTACTTGATAAGCAAATGCCAACCATTCATAAATCTCATGCTTTTCGAGTACAGAAATACTAGCATTTATATTATACATCGCATATTCTAGATTTTTTGTAGCCACATATATTTCCGCCATATTACTCTGACTTTGTGCGGTACTCACCTCATTATTAATTTCTTGGTTAAGCTTTTTTACCGTTTTGTAATATGTTAAGGCTTGTTCATAATCTTTTTGAGAGGCGTATAAAAGTGCAATGTTTTCATTTAAAACTGATAGCATTTTAATTTTGCCAGATGTCTTGGCGATTTCTATGGCTTCTAAATATTCGTTGAGCGCCAAAGCATATTCGTCTGTGTATTCGAACTCAGCGGCTAGTGCATTGTGTGAATCCAAGGTGAAATCAATATAGGTTGGCCCTTTTGCTAGAGTCTGCGCTTCTTGGAAATTAGAAATAGCTTGCTTATGCATGCCTTTGTCAGAATAGTAATTTCCTATACCCAACAACGATTGAATTTTCCCCTTCAAATACTCCGATTTGTTACTGTTATCCAATGCTTCGTTAGAAAAGAAAAGGAGACTATCAGGTTTATAAAACCTCAATTCATTTCCTAAGGCGTTGAGAAGGTTTATATAAGTGGTGTCTTGAGGTTGAAAACCAACACTAATTTTAAGATCTTCGAGTTCCGTTTTTAGGCTATCGATAATTTTTTGTTGTGCGTAGGAAAAATTAGTCATAAGTAATACCATTGCAAAAAGTAAGAAATACTTTTTACTTACATTGGAAAAGCAAAAATTAGCACGAATGACTTGGGCCATTTAAACACTGTTAAGAGTACAATAAAAATAATACCTAGATATCGCTAGCTCTAATTTATGTTGTGAAACGTCGAAAATTGTGTGTTTCAGCCGTTAATCTATGCATTTCATCGATAAAAACCATGAAAAAGGTATATTTTCTTACAATGCTAAATAGTAAGATGACCCCCTTAAAAAGTGCTTTTCGTGATGAAAAATATCAGCTTTTTATTTTGAAAGATTAGTTTAAAAAAATTACCTTTGCCATCGCTAACAAATGGTGGTTGTAGCTCAGCTGGTTAGAGCGCTGGTTTGTGGTACCAGAGGTCGCCGGTTCGAAACCGGTCTTCCACCCAAAAAATAAGCCCTGATATTCATGTCAGGGCTTTTTTTGTATCTATGAAATACCTGATTTATTTACTGGTTTTGTCAACAATTACGCGTTGATCTCTGTTAGCAACTTCCCAAGCCGTATGAAAAATTAATCGCGATCTATTTTGGAGTAAATCGTAGTTTATTTTATCTGGCGTATCACCTGGTCTGTGATAGTCATCATGAGTACCATTAAAGTAGAATATAATCGGAATGTTATTTTTTGCAAAATTATAGTGATCACTTCGATAGTAAAACCGATTAGGGTCATTTTCATCGTTATAGGTATAGTCTAATTCAATATTGGCATATTTGGTATTGACTTCTTCAGAAAGGTTATGTAGATCAGTACTTAATTTATCAGAACCAATCAGGTAGATATAATTTCGATCTCCTTCACGTTTCGGATCAATACGACCGATCATATCAATATTTAAATTAGCTACTGTTTTTTCTAAGGGTACAATTGGTTCAACATCGGTATAATACCGAGAGCCCAAGAGACCTTTTTCCTCACCGGTTACATGTAAAAAAATAATGGAACGTTGAGGGCCGTTGCCTTCATCTGCAGCTTTTTTGAAAGCTTGGGCAATTTCTAATAAAGAAACTGTACCTGAACCGTCGTCATCTGCACCATTGTTAATTTCACCATCAGCAGTCACACCGATATGATCTAAATGTGATGAAATTACCACGTATTCATCAGGCTTTTGAGAACCTTTTAAAATAGCAGCTACGTTTTCAGAATCAATGTCATCACTACCCATTACTAAGTTACCTGAAACAGAAACAGGAATTACCTGTGGGGTGTTATTTGTTTCTATGTCTGCAAGTATTGCTTTTGCCATAGGTGTACTCAAGTACAACTTAAACTCTTCAACAACATCTGTTTTAATACTCATTTGACCACTATTGCTGGTTTTCAGGCGGTTGTAATAATTTTGATACTTCGGATAAGATTCCGCATCGAAAAAGACCATTCCTTTCACGCCTTTTTCACTTGCTAGTCTTCCTTTAATTCCAATTTCTTCAGATGGGTTGCTCCAATCTGACTTTGTTTCATCCCCTGAAAATTTATAAGTGCCATCCTCATTTTTTGGTTCTCCAGATTTTATTAATACTATCTTATCAGAAACATCTAAGTCTTTATAATCAGAATAATCGCCTTCTTCGATGCCATAGCCCACATAAACAATCTCACTAAAACTTTCAGACATTGCGGAAAGACTAATAAAATCAACTCCTATGTTGTAGGTTTGGTCTCCAATTTTAATCGAGCCAATTGGTATTTTCTTTATTTCAAGAGGAACTTTTTGAAAATAATCACCATTACTTTTTGCTGCAGGAATACCCATTTTTTCATATTGAGCCTTAAGATAGGCTACCGCTTTTTTCTGACCTGGCTGACCAGTTTCTCTACCTTCATATTCGTCAGAGGAGTATATAAAAAGGTGTGTCTTTAAATCTGCTTCGGTAATTGATTCCGCATAATCAATAGGGTTTGCAGGGGTTTTAGTTTCTGTAACTGTTTTTTGAGAGCTATTGCAAGCCATGAGCAAGCCAACAGATAGGAATATGAGTTTTTTCATTATGTCTTAATAGTGTTTGAAATCTTTCAAAAATAGTGAAAACTTACTTAAAATATACTATGAAAGACATCGAGCATTTTTCAGTATCTTGTTTACTGTAAATAGAAGTTAAACAAGTATATAAAATGAAGAAATACTACATAATAAGCCTGTTGATAATTGCCTTTATAACATCTTGTAAAGATCAAAAAGATACCTCGCCAACTCCTAAAGAAATTAAAAGCGCTATGTACAAGACAACGATTGCACCTAAAGATTTCGAAGGTGTGGTTGAAGGTGACTCCGTCAAATTATTTATCCTTTCTAACAAAAATGGAGTGGAAGCCGCGTTCACCAATTTCGGGCAGCGCTTAGTTTCGTTATACGTGCCTGACAAGAATGGAAATTTCGAAGATGTAGTATTGGGGTATGCTACTTTAGAGGAATTCGTCAATGGTCCAAAATCATATTTTGGTTCGGTAATTGGGCGTTATGGAAATCGGATAGCCAATGGAAGTTTCAGTATTAATGACGATACATACACGCTGGTGAAAAACAATGGCGATAATCATCTTCATGGTGGAGACAAGGGCTTCGAAAGTGTCGTTTGGAAAGTGGATAAATCTACCACAAATAGTATTGTGTTTTCTAGACTTTCACCAGATATGGAAGAAGGATACCCAGGCAATCTTGTGATTAAAGTTTCATACACCTTAACGGATGATAATGAGCTGAAAATTAGTTATGAAGCAAAAACTGACAAAGCTACAATTGTTAATTTAACCCATCATTCTTTTTTTAATTTAAAAGGAGAAGGCGAGGGGGATATCAACGATCATGTTTTAATGATAAATGCGGATGCCTATACACCGGTTGACTCAGGATTAATTCCTACTGGAAAAATTGAAGAGGTCAAAGGAACTCCATTTAATTTCACAACTCCAAAAGCAATAGGAACAGACTTAAATGCCGATTTCGAACAGTTAAAGATTGGAAAAGGGTATGACCACAATTTTGTGCTTAATGATACTCCAAAAAATGACGATGGATTGACCTTATGCGCTAAAGTAACAGAGCCTAAAAGTGGTCGTACGATGGAGGTTTTTACAGATGAACCGGGTGTACAATTTTACGGCGGTAACTTTATGACGGGAGAAACCATTGGAAAAAAAGGGAAGCCATATCTGTATAGAGGTTCATTTTGTCTAGAAACACAACATTTTCCGAATTCGCCTAACCAACCTAATTTCCCAAGTACACTTTTAAGCCCTGGGCAGGTGTACACCTCGAACTGCACCTACAAGTTTGGGATTGTAGAAAATTAAGACAACCGATTCATTACATTTTCAACAACACTATTTTTTCGGTATTGTGAAGGTATGAGACCTTTGTATGACCTGAATTTTCTGTTAAAATTAGAAATAGATTTAAATCCAGATCGCTCTGCAATGGTAGCAATTGATACATCATCATTCTTTTGAAGAAGTTGACAGGCATGAGCTATCCGAAGTTCAATTAAGAATTGAAAGAATGTTTTATTGGTACGTTGTTTAAAAAATTTGCAGAAGGCGTTCGGAGTCATGTGAACCAAATCTGAGATTTTATCTAGTTTTATTTCCTCTTGAAAATGATGTAGCACATAGTCGAAAACAACCTGTAGTCGCTCTCCAGCAAGTAGACCTGTTTCTTTTGGGTATACGAAATTGGTCAAGGGTTTTTTATCGGTTTGCTTAAGAAGCATCAGTAGTTTCAAAAATAATATGACACGCGAAAGTTTAGTAGCTTTTAAAAATTGCCCCATTAAATGACTCACTTCATTTTTATGTGAAAAAATTTGAAAACCATCGGTAACATCCTCGAAAAAACCTTGTGATTCCTCTAAATCTGAAAGTTCGAAAAAATCGATTCCAAAGGTTTTTTTGGTAAAGAATAAGGAAATCATGTGTACCCTTGTTTGCGATTTTTCAGATTTAAAAAGATGAGGACTATTAGAGCCAATGGCGAAAAAATCACCATCTTTAAATTGATGAATACTGTCACCTACCAGGAGCTTCCCGGTACCTTCCACTATTAAACTAAGTTGTATTTCAGTATGTTGATGAAGTTGATTGTAAAAGGCCTTTGATTGGTCAACTTGAACAATCAAATTTTCATGTAAGGGTTTTAGAATTTGAAAAGGTTGAACCTTCATTTATACGCAAATATTACACCAATAAAAGTAAAAATAGCTAATATATGGATAAAATAAGCGCAAATTTGGATAAAATCACAGTAACTACTTCTTTCAATTTCTTATTATTTTTGTAAAGAATACATAAATAATAACAATGAAAGTAGAATGGAAAGGCGTAATGCCAGCAGTTACCACGAAATTTAACGCCGATGATACGCTCGATTTGAACATGTTTGCAAAAAACATAAAAGCTCAAATAAATGCGGGAGTTAGTGGTATCGTTTTAGGAGGATCTTTAGGTGAAGCGAGCACACTTTTAGCTGAGGAAAAAAACACCTTAATAAGAGAAACGGTAAAACTATGTGAAGGTAAGATACCCGTAGTAATGACCATTGCTGAACAAGCGACTAAAGTTGCTATTGAGGCAGCCTCAGATGCTAAAAAAAATGGGGCTAATGCACTTATGATTTTGCCTCCAATGCGTTACAAATCAACTGATATTGAAACTGTACAATATTTTAAGGATATCGCTAGCAGTACTGATTTACCTATTATGATCTATAATAACCCTGTAGATTATAAAATTGAGGTTACTGTTGATATGTTCAAAGAGTTATTGAAGTTGGACAATATTACTGCTGTAAAAGAATCTACACGTGATATTATTAATATCGGAAGGCTACAAAATGAGTTCGGAGATCGACTCGCTATTTTGACAGGTGTTGATCCTTTAGCACTTGAAAGTCTATTGATTGGCGCTGATGGTTGGGTGGCAGGCTTGGTTTGTGCTTTTCCTGAAGAGACTGTTGCCATTTATAAACTGGCTAAGGCAGGCAGGGCGAAAGAAGCTATTGCCATTTACCGTTGGTTCTTGCCTTTACTTGAATTAGACATAAGTCCGCAATTAGTTCAGAATATTAAACTTGCAGAAGTAGCTACTGGTATTGGAACAGAAACTGTGAGAAAACCACGATTAAACCTTTCAGGCGATGAACGCAAAAGAGTATTGAAAGTTATAGAAGATAGTCTTAAAACTAGACCGACGTTACCTGATTATAAGTCTTTGTAAAATGTTGGAAATTAGACCCAGTTGTGAAAATTGTAATAAATCATTGCCTTTTGATTCGGAAGAGGCAATGATTTGTACCTTTGAGTGTACCTTTTGTACGACTTGTGTAGAAGGTGTACTGCAAAAAATTTGTCCCAATTGTGGTGGTGATTTTACAAAGCGCCCTATTAGACCTGAGACACTTTTAAAAAAATATCCAGTATCTAAGAACATGGTGCACAAACCAGTCGATATCGATGCTCATTTAAAACGAATTCAAAATTTATGATTACAGGAAAAAATTATATCGGAAGTTCATTATCAGCGAAGGGTCAAAAGACATACAAAACTATCAATCCGGTATTGAATATTGAAAATGACACAGCATTTGTTGAAGCAAACACCGATGAAATTGATGCAGCTGTGGCTTTAGCTGCTGATGCTTACATCAAATACAATCAAAAATCAGGCTCTGAAAAAGCAGCTTTTTTAAATGCTATTGCTGACGAAATTTTGGCATTAGATGATGTACTCATAAAAACCTATTGCTCAGAGTCTGGTTTACCAGAAGGTAGAGCAAACGGTGAACGTGGAAGAACAATAGGTCAGCTTCGAGCTTTTGCTACTTTAGTTGAAGAAGGTTCATGGGTTGATGCTACTATTGATACTGGAATTCCTGATAGAACTCCTGCTCCAAAACCTGACTTGAGAAAGATGATGGTACCTTTAGGGACTGTAGTGGTTTTTGGTGCTAGTAACTTTCCTTTAGCGTTTTCAACTGCTGGCGGTGATACCGCTGCTGCTTTGGCTGCTGGCTGCCCTGTGATTGTTAAATCACACCCAATGCATGCTGGTACAGGCGAGTTAGTCGCTTCAGCAATTATCAAAGCTGCACAAAACACAGGAATGCCCAACGGAGTATTCTCAAATTTGAATAGTAGCGGAATCGAGGTTGGCGTACAATTGGTGCAACATCCAAAAGTAAAAGCGGTTGGCTTTACAGGAAGTATTAAAGGAGGGCGCTCCTTATTTGATTTAGCTGCCAAGCGAGAAGAACCGATTCCTGTATTTGCTGAAATGGGAAGCGTCAATCCGGTTATTATACTTCCAGAAGCTCTTCAAAATAGAACTAGCGAATTAGCCAAAACCTATGCAGGGTCAATTACAGTTGGTTCAGGTCAGTTCTGTACCAATCCGGGATTATTATTGGGTATTAAAGGAGAAGGGATGACAAATTTTATTCAAGAACTATCCGAAGAAATTGTAAAAATAGAGCCCTCATGTATGCTCCATCCTAATATCATCGGAGCTTACGAGAAAAATAAACAAACGGCCATCGATCAAGAAGGTTTAGTTGTTGCTGCCGATTATGGTTCTGAAATAGAAGTCAACTATGCACGACAAGCTATTGTTACCGTAAAAGGAGATACCTTTTTGCAAAATACAACCTTGCATCAAGAAGTTTTTGGTCCGTTTTCAATGGTGGTGGAATGCGAAAATGCAGCGCAATTAGAAGAAATTATTTCGAAATTAGAAGGCCAACTTACCGGAACCATTATTTCTGATAATGATGAAATTTCAAAATACGGACACGTAGTTGCTGCTTTGCAGACTCGAGTAGGGCGTATTATTTTTAATGGTGTACCAACTGGCGTTGAAGTTACGGCTGCTATGCATCATGGTGGGCCTTATCCTGCTTCGACAGACAGTCGTTTTACGGCAGTAGGTACGCAATCTATCAAAAGATGGGTGCGTCCGTTTAGCTTTCAAGACTGGCCCAATCATTTACTGCCAAATGAATTGAAGAATGACAATCCGCTAGGAATTTCTAGGTCTGTAAACAATGAACAGACAAAGGCTTCTATTTAAAAAAACTATCCATGAGAATTGCTAAAATAGTAATCTTGGGTTTACTTTTAGTATCCTTTGGATGCGAAAAAAGTGAAACTAATACGGCTTCTAGTACACTAAATACTATTATTCAAGAGTATCAAGATCACGAAGGCTACGACCATGAAGTATACCCATTAGGACTATATAAACAAGAATACTACAAATCGGAAGCGGAATTCGCAAAATCTAACTTAACTCGTTTAGAAGCCATAGACGATAGTAGATTAAAAGAAACAGATCAGATATCTTTAGCATTACTCAAATTTACACTTCAAGATAAAATTGATTTTTACGATTTTGAGCGTTATTTAAATCCGCTACTTTCTGATTCTGGTTTTCATAGTAGTTTGAATTATAGTGTACGACCACTCGCTAATTACGATCAGGCAAAAAAATACTTGAATAAACTAAATGCGATTCCAGAATTTGTAAATCAACACTTTGTGAATTTACGCGAAGGTCTTGAAAAAGGAGTTTCACAACCGCGCGTAATTTTTGAAGGTTATGAAAGTACCTATAATGACCATATTGTAGTAAATTTCGAAGACAGTTATTTTTATTCTCCATTCAAAAAACTACCAGAAAATCTAAGTACCCCGCAAAGAGACTCCGTGTTAGCCGCCGCTCGGGAGGTCATTGAAACCAAAGTAACTCCTGAATTCAAAAGGATAAAAACCTTTTTTGAAGAAGAATACTTACCCACGACAAGAAAGACAATTGGGGTTTCAGAAACTCCTGAAGGGGAAGCCTATTATCAAAATCGAATAAATTTTTATACCACTAGTACGTCATACACAGCCGATGATATTCATCAAATCGGGCTTGAAGAAGTTGCACGTATCAAGGCGCAGATGGAACTAATTATCAAAGATCTTGAGTTCAAAGGCAGTTTTGCTGATTTCTTTCAATTTTTGCGAACAGACAAACAATTTTATGCGAAAACTGCGAAAGAGCTCTTGATGTTTGCCCGCGATATTGCCAAACGTGCAGATGCGCAATTGCCACGATTTTTCAAAACACTACCGCGAAAGCCCTATGGGGTAGCACCTGTGCCAGATGCCATAGCTCCGAAATATACGGGAGGCAGATATGTAGGGGCAGATAAAAATAGTACAGACCCTGGATATTATTGGGTAAATACGTATGATTTACCGAGTAGAACATTATACACAATTCCTGCTTTAACGGTTCACGAAGCAGTGCCTGGTCATCATTTACAAGGCTCCTTAAACGCAGAATTAGGTGACAGTATTCCTCAGTTTAGAAAGGACTTGTATTTGTCTGCATACGGCGAAGGCTGGGGACTTTATACCGAATTTTTAGCAGAAGAAATGGGCATGTATACGACGCCCTATGAACATTTTGGAAAGCTTACCTATGAAATGTGGAGAGCCTGTCGTTTGGTCGTAGATACTGGTATTCATGCCAAAGGTTGGTCACGAGAACAAGTCGTTGAATTTATGGCTTCCAATACCGCTTTGTCATTACATGAAATAAATACAGAGACGGATCGATATATTTCGTGGCCAGGTCAGGCATTATCCTATAAAATAGGGGAGTTGAAGATTCGTGAACTTCGAAAAAAAGCTGAAGCTGAGTTGGGTGCTAATTTTGACATTCGAGAATTTCATGAAGTGGTGCTTGAACAAGGTACAGTTACGCTGGCTATTTTAGAAAATAGAATCAACAACTATATTGAAAGAGCTAAAAATGAGTCGTAGTACATTTACTTGTATTGATGCACATACTTGTGGTAACCCAGTAAGAGTGGTGAAAGAAGGGGGCCCTGATTTGCAGGGTGACACCATGAGTGAAAAACGACAACACTTTCTAAAAGAGTATGATTGGATTCGTAAAGGCCTCATGTTTGAGCCTCGTGGTCATGACATGATGAGTGGAAGTATATTTTATCCACCAGCAAACCCTGAAAATGATTTTGGAATTCTTTTTATAGAAACTAGTGGTTGCCTCCCTATGTGTGGTCACGGAACAATTGGTGCTATTACCATTGGTATTGAGGAAGGCTTGATTATCCCAAAAGTACCAGGAAAAGTTCGCATGGAAACTCCCGCTGGT
>RCNE010000467.1_pt1 | contig 22820 bp, 15 predicted proteins | sample 2041361 | NCBI WGS metagenome assembly RCNE01 (sample SAMN09708229, study PRJNA481090) | Marine sediment metagenome, whole genome shotgun sequencing project.
GTAAGGTTCTTCGCGTTGCATCGAATTAAACCACATGCTCCACCGCTTGTGCGGGCCCCCGTCAATTCCTTTGAGTTTCAACCTTGCGGCCGTACTCCCCAGGCGGTCAACTTAACGCGTTAGCTGCGTCACTAAGCTCCTTAATGAGCCCAACGACTAGTTGACATCGTTTAGGGCGTGGACTACCAGGGTATCTAATCCTGTTTGCTCCCCACGCTTTCGAGCCTCAGCGTCAGTTTTGGTCCAGTAAGCCGCCTTCGCCACTGATGTTCCTCCGGATATCTACGCATTTCACCGCTACACCCGGAATTCCACTTACCTCTACCAAACTCTAGCTACTCAGTTTCGAATGCAATTCCCAGGTTGAGCCCAGGGCTTTCACATCCGACTTAGGTAGCCGCCTACACTCGCTTTACGCCCAGTAATTCCGATTAACGCTTGCACCCTCAGTATTACCGCGGCTGCTGGCACTGAGTTAGCCGGTGCTTATTCTTTAGGTACCGTCAATGCCGGAGGTATTAGCTCCGGGTTTTTCTTTCCTAATAAAAGTGCTTTACAACCCGCAGGCCTTCTTCACACACGCGGCATTGCTGCATCAGGCTTGCGCCCATTGTGCAATATTCCCCACTGCTGCCTCCCGTAGGAGTCTGGGCCGTGTCTCAGTCCCAGTGTGGCTGATCATCCTCTCAGACCAGCTACGGATCGTTGCCTTGGTAGGCCTTTACCCCACCAACTAGCTAATCCGACATAGGCTCATCCAATAGCGCAAGGCCCGAGGGTCCCCTGCTTTGCCCCGTAGGGCATATGCGGTATTAGCATGGATTTCTCCAAGTTATCCCCCACTACTGGGTAGATTCCTATGTATTACTCACCCGTCCGCCACTCGTCAGCGCCAAGTTCACTCCGAAGAGATCACAGCGGCCTGTTACCGTTCGACTTGCATGTGTTAAGCATGCCGCCAGCGTTCAATCTGAGCCAGGATCAAACTCTTCAGTTTAAAGTTTTCGATTTCCAACCAATCAAAGCCGAAGCCCCAATTATCCATCTATATAGTTTTAGCTAAAAAGCTGAACCCTGCTCCAAATTAATTTTATAAATAAAATTATTGGTGCATGGTCGCTCTTTCTATCATGGCTTGTACCCATGACATGAGCGCCCACACAAGTTACCTGTTGTTTGTTAAAGATCGTTGACTCACCGACTGCATTTCGCCTGTCAGTTCAGCACATAAAAATCTCACCCCGGTGCTGAAGCGGGCCGCCTATTATATATGTTGTCTTCGATATCCGTCAACATAATTTCACCAAATAATTCCGTTTCCGGTTTGATCTGATGTCGAGCGAACGCGCATTATAGGGCTAAGAATTTAAGTGTCAACACCTGCAATGAAATTAATTGAAATTAGTTTCTTAAAGCCCTTAGTCTGGACTCCAGAAGTGCTGTCTCCAGTTGACCACAACCACCCGGAGAGACGCGGTTTATAAGGCTTTGGGCGATTACTTCATCGCTTATATCTGCGTCTTCGGCAGAAGCGCTCTTATATGCATCACGAAAAGGAATTCCGTCACGTGCCATATCCAGGGCGCGGTCGGTTGCCAGCATTTCTGAAGTAATGGAGCCTCGCATACGCTCTTTCTGCCATTTAAATGTCGCGAGCAAATCCGGTAGCAGGTCAAGTGCCTGCAAACCTTTTCCGAATGCGCGCAGCAATGGCGGCTTGGTTGCCTGCAAATCCCGTTGGTATCCCGAGGGCAAAGAGAGCACGGATGCGAGCTCGGTCTGGGCGCCCTGGACGACCCCGTGAACCGCACGCAGCAATTCGACCGTATCGGGGTTATTCTTGTTTGGCATGATGCTCGAACCCGTGCAGTATTGTGCCGGCAACTTTACAAAACCAAACTCATGGGTGGTAAACAGACTCATATCCCAGGCAAGCCGGCGCAGATCAAGCGTGCAAGCCGACAATACCGAAAGCGCCTGCAGCTCGATTTTTCCACGACTGTTTTGAGCGTACTGCGGATTAACAACCAGACGTGCAAAACCCAGGTCTTCAGCAACCGCCTGACGGGGTAATTTCAGATTGACACCAAAACCGGATGCCGTTCCCAACGGACTCGCGTCCAGCCATTGGCAGGTAAGTGCTGCGAGTTCAGCGTTATCGATAAAGGCCTCGGCATGTCCTGCCAGCCACAGACCAACTGAAGATGGCATGGCTGACTGCAAATGCGTGTAACCCGCCATCGGCAGGTCACCCTCGCTTTCAACCCTGCTCAAGAGCACGGTGGCGATTTGTGTGCAGGTGGACTGTAAGTGCCTTAAGCGGTCTTTCATGTAAAGACGCAAGGCGACGGCCACCTGGTCGTTGCGGCTTCGGCCTGTATGAATTTTCCCACCGATATCGCCGAGCATTTCCGTCAGCCATGATTCGATGGCCGAATGCCCGTCCTCATATCGACTGTCTAGCTCCCTGGTGCCTGCCTGGATATCTTTCGCAATCGACTCCAACCCATCCAGCAGTTTACCGGCCTCAACAGGGCTGAGTATGTCAATTTTCTGAAGCCCTTTGACGTGCGCAGCACTGGCCTGAATATCAAACAACAGCAACTGCTTATCCAGCTCGACATCTTCACCGGCGAGAAATGCCATGATTGCGGGGTCTGCCGACTCTCCCTTGCCATCTTTTTTCCAGATCAGGTCTTTCATGGGTTGATTCCTGCGTTTTCATCCAGCCCGAGGGCCAGGTTCAGGTTCTGCAACGCCTGGGATGCAGCACCCTTGAGAAGATTATCCAAAACAACAACCAGGCTTCCCTGTGCCGGGTTCCGGGCATCAACATTAAAGCCGCCGATATGGACATCGGCCGTGTTTTGAACGGCGCTGACTTGTGGGATTTCCCTGCTAACACTGATGCGCTTCTCACCTGTGTAGGCCTGACGGAAAATCATCTCCAGTTCACCCACCGTAACCGGATGATCCAGTTCAAAAGCAATGGTTAAAGAAATGCCGCGAAAAAAGGCCGCTACATGCGGCATGAACCTGACCGCAGATTGCAACTGGTGGGAGACTTCCTTTTCATGCACATGCCCGCTTAATGCGTAGGGGATCAGGTTATTCTTCAATACTTCAGGATCATTGCGCGGTGATGGTGTCTTACCTGCACCACTGTACCCGGAAACTCCGAAAACAAGCGGGTCTGACCGCAGGTCTTCAGACAGCGGCAATAAGCCAAGTTGGGCACCCGTGGCATAACAGCCAGGGTTGGAGATCAATCGCGCATTGCGGATTTGATCACGGTTGCGCTCAGGTAATCCGTATGTCCAGTGCGAATCAAACCGGTAGTCTGCGCTCAGGTCAAGAATAACGGTATCAGGAAACGCTGCCAGGATGGCCTCCACCCATTGGCAGGCTAAATCATTGGGAAGGGCCAGTACCCAGGCATCGGCCGGGTATGCGGAAACACCTTCCGGCTCCAGCTGTGTGAAAGTCCTGCCGTCATCCGGCCAGGTTGCGCCCGCAGAGGACAATGTTTGGCCGGTCTCGCTACGGGAACTGGCAATACCCAGTCTCATCTCCGGGTGCCCGGCTATCAGGCCCAACAATTCGGAGCCGGTATAACCGCGCCCGCCTACCAGGTTGATCGTGCGTGAATCACTCATTTTTCAACCCAGCCTGAATCACGGGCCAATGAATCCTCTACGCAACTCTGTCTTTGGGTGAATTCTTCGACACCAAGTGTAAAGACCACCCAGCCTGCTGAACGGTTGCTGCTGTCGGCTTGCTGAAAATACCAGGGCGTAACCGGGTTGGTATAACGCGAGCGCCAGTACAGGGCCGGATAACGTGCCCTGACAACCTGCCATATTGCCGCGCCAAGGCCTTCACCCTGGGCTTCGGATGTGACCGTGAATTTATCCAGGTATGGAACACCATCGACACCCGTCGTCATGATGGCTGCTGCACGACCTGTTTCTGACAACAACACCAATGGCTCATCCAGGCTTTCAAACCAGTCATCCCCTAAGGTTTTCTGGAACGACCGCTCGACCAGGCTTTTAACAATCGCCAGTGTTTCAGCGTCCGGGTTCTCGAATACGTTGATTGCCTCACCTTTTCTGACCAGGGTGCCGGCACCCCGGTAGGTAAAGAGCTCACGGGTCAAATTCGCGGCGGAGGTTATGGATACGGAAGTATCGTCCGGCAGTTGCATGAGCATCTCATTGATCTGCTGTAGTTTTAAGCGCATACCGGAATGCACCCACGGTTGCTGCATCAACGCCTCGTAGTCGTTGGTTAGACTGACGGCTGAAATGATCCGGTCCTCACGATCAAGAAGACCACCGGTGGGTGACAGGAATATCACCTTGTGCGGTCTTAACTTCCACACAAGTTCACGGGTGGCTATATCCGCGTTAATGTTCAGAACCTGGCCGGATGACGATTCGCCGAGACAGGTCAATACCGGTACGGCACCACTGCTTACCGCGCGCTCAATTGCATGCAGCTCAACTTGCTCGACCTCACCAACAAGACCCAGGTTCTCCCGGTCGAGATAGCTGCATTGGAATACGCCGTGTTGAATACCCCTTGCACGGATGCCCTTGGCCTCCAGTGCGTCTACCAGGCGCAGGTTCTCCCTGTACATCAATGGCCGTGCCACCGACATGACTGCCTCGCTGGTCACACGCAAGCCTTCACGCCGCTCGGTTTCAATACCGGCATCCGTCAGCGCCTGATCCAATTGAGGGCCCGCACCATGTAATACCACCGGTATCAAACCCAGACGGTGCAAAAAGGCCAGTGCCGAAGTCAGCTCATCCATGTGATCGCGTAAAATACCGCCACCGACTTTCACCACCGCAAATCGTGCCTGGTTGGTACCGGAGTATTCTTTCAGATACTGCTGTGCTTCCCGGCTTGAACCGAGCTGTGCGAGCAATTCGTGGACTAACTGGCGCACATCAGTCATGGCTGCCTACCAAATTTTTATATATTTCCAGGGCCCGCTCCAACTGCTCCAAACTGACCCACTCATCAACAACGTGTGCCTGGGCAATACTGCCCGGCCCAAGCACTATAGCGGGTATACCTGCTTGTGCGAATAATGACGCTTCGGTCCAGAAACTGACTGGCGGACCGGATTCAATACTATGGTGATCAACAAATGCCTCCGCCTGGGATATATCCTGACCATCGGTTGGCAACGGTGGACCGGAGAACGGCACCTTCCAGGTTGCTGAATCGCTGCTGTCCAAACCTTTCATCACATCGAGAAAACTCCGGTTACTGTCACCGGGGGATAGCCGTGCACTCCAGTGCAGTCGTGCCTGATCGGCGATGACATTCGATTTGATGCCACCATGTATCTCGCCAACATTAAAACAGGGCCGGCGACCTTCGATTTCCATCTGTTCTGCGGTAGTAACGGCCATCGCAACCCAGCATGAGAGTCTATGCAGGGCATTATCCTTAAGTGCGCGTTGTTCAGAAGAGTGTCCGGACACACCGGTAAATTCACCCTTTACGGACAGGTAACCACGGTGACTCAATACTGCCAGGCAATCTGTCGGCTCGGTCACGACCACCTGTTTGAATACCTTGCTGCGTTCAGAGCGAACAAATTCAGCGACGCAAACCCCGCTGGCGCCTTCCTCATCGGTGGTGAACAACAGGGCCATGGGTTGATCGGTCGTACACGCTACTTCCAGCAAACAGGCTGCAGCACCCTTGATGTCGCAACTTCCACGACCGTATACCCTGTCGTCTTTTAGTGTCATTTCAAGTGGAGGAAACCGTGAACCTTCGATAACGGGTACCGTGTCCAGGTGTGTGTTGAATAACAGGTCCGGATTTCCACGTACCGCAAGCATACTGACTCTGCCCAGCCCATGGTCGGTTAGCTCTATTTCAAAACCTGCTCCAAGGACCCCGCTGATCCAGCCAAAAATCGGGGAATCAGCATTCAGCGAACGTGGTGGATTTTGCGTATCGAAGGCAATCAGGGTTTCCAGTTTTTTCAGCACGCCGGTCACATTCATCAGTCTTTATTCCTGACCCGCATGGCGGTTGTAGAGCTCTGACCCATCAACTTGATAAAACCCTCAGCTTCGGTGGGTGACCAGTTGCAACTCTGCGCGTACACGGCATCGGGATCCTGCACGATAAATTCGGATTCGACCTTCACCGCATGCATGGATCCACCCGTTGTTTCGAGCGTTACCGTACCGGTCACGAATGACTGGGAACTGGCCAGGTAAGCCTGGAGATCCTGCTTATGAGGTTCGTAAAAGAATCCGGTGTAGACCAGTTCAGCCCAACGTTGCGAAACCTGGTGACGAAATTGGTTCTGGAATCGTGTATTGACGCAATCTTCCAGTGCCTGGTGGGCCAGCAGCAAGGCGTCAATACCGGGGCATTCGAAAACGATTCGGCCCTTCAGACCAATCGTGACATCGCCGGTATAGATATGACGGCCTACACCATAGCGACCAAACTGTGCATTCAACTTCTGCACGATCTCGGGGCCGGCCAATTCCTGACCATTAATTGCAACGGCGGTGCCTTTTTCGAAACGGATGGATATCTGCATTGACTCGGCCGGCCATTCATCCCGTGGCCGGACCGTTTGCCAGGTTTCGGCACCGGGTGATTCGAACTCATCTATTTCGCTGCCGGAAATGGTGACCCCAAGCAGGTTTTCGTTGATTGAATACTTGCCGGTTTTAACCGGTATCGATACACCGGCTTTTTCCAGAATCCCTATCTCGATGTCCCTGATATTGCCCGGCTGCTTTTGCAAATCCCTGACCGGCGCATGAATATCATAATCACCCAGGCTACGGACGGTCTGATCAAAACGAAGCTGGTCATTACCCATCCCGGTACAGCCGTGGGCGAAATGCCGTGTTCCCAGGTCATCGCACAGTTGCAGGCTCATCCGGACAATCAGGTAGCGGTCGGAACATAACATCGGGTATTCACCGAGCATCCTGGACTGGCTCCACACCAGTGGAACCACAAACTCATCCCAGATCAACTGGCTGGCATCCACCAGGTGGTGCTTGACCGCACCCAGGGAAAGCGCACGCTCTTCAATCCAGTTGACTTCTTTCTCGCTTAACCCACCGGTATCAACAAAAACGGTATGTACGTCATAACCCTGTGCTTTTAGCTCAAGTACGCAGTAGCTGGTGTCCAATCCGCCGGAGAATGCCAGTACCATGGGTTCCTTTTTATCTGTATTCATTGATCTGCTCCCAGCAAATTCATCATCAGGGCTTTTTGTACGTGTAAGCGGTTCTCCGCCTCATCCAGCGCCAGGCAGTACGGCGCATCCATCACGCCATCGGTGGCTTTAACATTACGTCTTAATGGCAGGCAGTGGCTGAAAAGGCCGTTATTGGTCAGTGCCATCTTCTCTTCATTGACGATGAAATGACGGTATTTTTTGCGCAGTTCATACTCTTCTTCCGGTCTGCCGTAATAAGGAAGCGCACCCCAGCTTTTCGCATAAACAAAATCTGCTCCGGCATAAGCCGACTCAATATCGTGACTGACCTGCAATGAACCACCACTTTCACTTGCATTGACCATTGCCTGATCCATGAACTGAGAATCAAGCAGGTAATCAGGCTCAGGGCATAACAGGGTCACATCCATACCGAACTTGGTACCCATTAGCAGGGCGGAATTTGCCACGGCGGTGTTCAAGGGTCGCGGATGCCAGGTCCAGGTCAGTACCATCTTGCGCTTGGCCACGTTGCCGATTCTTTCTTTCAGCGCCAGCATCATGGCCAGTTCCTGACACGGATGCACAATTGTTTCCATATTGATGACCGGCACAGATGAATACCTGGCCAGTGATTTAATCACGTTATCCTCGCGGTCCTTTGACCAATCCACGAATTTAGGAAATGCGCGTATACCGATCAGATCACAATAACGTGACAAAACACCCGCCGCTTCGGCTATGTGTTCCTCGGCTTCGCCCTCCATGATTGCACCTGTATCGAACTCAAGGCCCCAGGCATCTTTACCGGGTTGCAGAACAACGGCAATACCGCCCATTTGTTGCATACCCAGGTCAAAAGATGTCCTTGTTCGCATAGAAGGATTGAGAAACAACAGGGCAATCGAGCGGCCCTTGAGACTGGAATTGATGGGATTTTTCTTCAGGGCCTCGGCCGATATCAGCAGGGACTCAAGGTCTTCACGTGACCAGTCACTGGTGGATAAAAAATGTTTCACTTCAAATCTCCAATTACTAACCGGATTGTCACCGGTCTAAACAAAAAAACCCAGCCTTTAGCTGGGTTTTTCAATTATTCATCTCGTCTATCTCAGAGGTATACGACAACCCAGCCGGCATGGTGAAACCCAGGACGTCTTAGTCGTCGGATAAAACGGCCGGTGGATTGTGCGTTTGCTGTTGTCATCAAGCTCTCAGTAGCGCTGTTATAACGTAACTAATTCAGGGACATGAATCTACGGGTTTCCCTATTCATTTGCAATAAATATTTGAAATATGCGGGCTAGCGAAGCGGAGGTATGGCTTTAAGATAAGCAGCGATGGCTGCGCGGTCATCTTCAGACAGCAGTGCCAAATTTTCCTGGACATCGACCATCGACCCACCCACCGTATCGTAATCAGGGGTTAAACCGGACTCCAGGTAGTATTCAATATCACTCTGCGACCAATCCGCCAAACCTTTTCCTTCCGGGGTGATATTGGGGATCTTGCCTTCTCCATCGGGGTTCGGTGCGCCGGCGAGCCAACGGCTATTGTTAAGACCACCGCTCCAGTTACGGGGGGTGTGACATTCACCGCAGTGCCCCGGGCCTTCGACAAGGTAGCGGCCACGTATCAATAAATCGTTTTCAACAGGCACTGAAACCACCGCTTCGGAATCGAGGTTCAATAGCTTCCACAGCCCTATCCCGGCGCGTATATTCCACGGAAACTTCAACTCGTGATGTTTATTTTGGTCTTCTGCTTCAGGCAGTGTATCGAGATAGGCTTTAAGGTCTGCCAGGTCCTCAAAAGACATACGCACATAGGAGGCGTAAGGAAACGCAGGATAATAATGAAGGCCATCCGGGGACGTACCCATATGCATGGCATTGACGAAATCGAGCAGAGTCCAGTCACCGATACCGTGGATGGAATGCGGAGAAATATTCGGCACATGGAAGGTACCGAACGGTGTATCCATTTCAAGCCCGCCACCCAGGACGGGCACTTCGGACTCTGTATTCTTCGAACTGTGACAGGAAGCGCAGCCACCCACGTGGAACATGCGCGCTCCACTTGATGCATCACCTGCATGTGTGGGCAGGACATCCGCCGGTAAGCCCGACGGACGTGTAACAAATATCGATAAAACTCCTGCCAGGGCCATCAGGCCCAGGATGATCGCCAGCCTTTTCATGTAGCCAGTTCCCTTGGTGAATCTAGTCTTCTTTCTCTACGCGATAGCCATCATGACAACCTTTACAAGCTTTAAATACCGGACCAGCTGCGGCCTTCAGGGCATCAAGACTTTCGGGGTTGGCAGCGATAGCCGCATCAACCTCGGTATTAAAAATCGCCATTTTTTCGTTAAAACCTTCCCGATCTGACCAGACCGTTGATTTGGCTTCCGTATCATGACCGGTTTCGGAGCCCTCGGGAAACAGGTCGCCCGCCTGGGTTGCCGTTTTCTTCCATACCTTCAGTGCGGCCATCGCGGCTTCAGCATCAAATGGCTTTTCACCCTTGAGCATACCGCCGATTACCTTGGCACCATCACGGGTATTCTCCATTAATTCCTGCCGGGCCTCGATCGGATCAGAACCGGCAACAGCTGCACCGGTAATAAAAATTGAGGATAGAATGATTGATACAAAAATTCGTGACATATTAATTTCCTATGTTTAAGGAGTCTCTTGAGACTCCTTGGTTGATTTAACTGGCTCGAAGTATAGCCAAAATAGTGTTACAAAGAATACCCGCACCGCAAATCAATGCTACTCGGGTATCATTTATTCAATATTGATTACTCAAATTAACGCCAACTTGGCGCGCCTGCCGCTTTGAGATCAGCCTCCAATTGCACCAGCTGATTGGTCAGTAGAGCGTCCAAATCTTTTTCAAAGGCTGCAAATTCCGTCTTTGCTATTTCAAAGTCGGCTTTTTGAGTGGCCGTTGCTGCCTGGGTTGTATCCCAGGTATTAGCCGCATTGTATGCGCGACCACCAATAGAAGGAACTGATGTTTCATTCAATCGTCCGCGAACCTTGTCACCCGAAAGACGGGTATCCAACTTGCTGAGTTCGACACCAAAAGTGTCAAGGCGGGTAAACAATGAAGGTGCGGCCTGTGGCGCCCTGACCGCCGCGGCCTTCATGTGCCGAAGCAAATCCTGTGTGCGACTCAACTCTTCTTCCGCGTTGGTAATATTTCTCATCAACGCCGAAGTTTTCTGTTGGTATACGGTAACCTCGACATAATCGACATCATCAGGCGCCGCTCGTACCGGTTTCACATTGAAACTCTGCACTTCGCCCAATGGCAAAACATCTTCACCGCTTATGGCAATTAACCGGGCCGAATACATACCCGGTGCCGCCAAGGGGCCCTGCGGTGAGCCTGCCCATGGTGGGACAAATTCAGGCGTGGTCAGGTCAATGGCATCCGGCGCGGGTAAACGCAAATCCCAGCTGGCCCGGTGGGTTCCTTTTTTAGCGGATGCTTCGATCCATCGAACCGGGTTGTTCTGACTGTCACTTACGAGAATCATTACGCGCGGTTCAGTTTCCAGCGATTCTGCGCCCAGGCGATCCCAACCGGGGAAGGGAATATCATTACCGTCCTTACGCAACGACGCTTCGTCTGCCTGACGGGCGAGTTTGCCGGTTTCAAAACTTTCATTCAAATAATAAGTAAAGCTCGCGCCAAACTCCGGATTGGGCGTTGCGAAGCTATCGCTGCCCAGGGTTGGCATACCCACAGCCTGTGAAGGGGCTGACGGAACGTACCACCAGGCATCACGAACAGGGAACAGACTGGCATTTTTACCAAAGTCATTGGCGGACATCGTTCGTAATGCTGAATAGTCATCCAGAATATAAACACCGCGACCGAAGGTCGCACCAACAATGTCGTTGTCACGGCGTTGAAGTTTTATGTCACGGAATGGAACAGGTGGAGCACCTGCTACTTTGTGCCAGTTCGTACCGCCATTTATCGTGAAATAGACACCATATTCGCCCCCCAGGAAAAGTAGGTTTTCGTTTTCATGGTCCTGCTGGATAGCCCAAATGATAGTGCCGTCCGGTAAATCACCGGAGATAGAACGCCAGTTGCGGCCCTGGTTGGTACTGACAAATACATAAGGAGAAAAATCACCTGTCTTGTGTGCATCTGCAACCGCAAAAACCGTGTTTGCGTCATAAAGCGATGCTTCGATGTCATTGATAAATACACGTTCAGGCAGATCCGGCAAAGCTTTGGCCTGCCGCCAGTTGGCTCCGCCATCCGAACTGGAGTGAATAAGACCGTCATCCGAACCGACGTAAAGCATACCTTCGGATACAGGTGACTCTGAAATTGATGTGATGGTGGAGTATTTCGACATGGCACCGTTGTCGTGCAAATCATCAACACTCCATACCCGGCCACGATAAGGGAGTTCGTAGCGATTCTGATTAGTGGTTAAATCACCACTGACTGCCTGCCAGGAATCACCCCGGTTATCGCTACGCCATACACGTTGTGATCCAACATAGACTCTTGAAGGATTATGGGGACTAATGAATATGGGGGTATCCCAGTTCCAGCGCTCGGGTGCATCGCCGGGTGCCGGTTGCGGCTGGATGTGAACCAATTCGTTGGTATCACGATGATGCCGGAACATATATCCCTGCTGGAACTCCATGTAGCCGATATTGTTGTCAGTCGGATCGAAGGCCACGCCGTAGCCATCGGCACCAAGGGGAACATACCAATCCTGGTTCCTGACACCTTCTGTGATCATCGTGCGGGACGGTCCAAGCAAGGTACCCAAATCCTGTGCACCCACCATGACATTGTAAAATGGTAGTGCATTATCGACCGCGATCTTATAAAACTGCGAAATCGGCAGATTGGGGAAATGACGCCAGGTGAGACCCTGGTCAAAACTTTCATAAAGACCGGCATCCGTACCCGCCAGCAAATGAAGGTCGTCTTGCGGATCAACCCAGAGGGCATGATTATCGCTGTGCTTTTCGCGACCCGTACCCAGGTAATCAAAATGTTCACCACCGTCGCGGGTGACGTGCATGAAGACATCCATCTGGTAAACCAGGTCGGCCGTCTGTGGTGATGCCGTCAACTCCATGTAATAGTGGGGACCTGTGCCACCTGAAACATACGAATTTTTCTTAGTCCAGCTTTCACCCTGGTCCGCAGACCTGTAGAAACCCTTGTTCTCTTCATCTGCCTCGATAGTTGCATAAACCAGACCCGGGTTGGCTGCCGTGACCGCCAAACCAATTTTTCCAACATCACCCTTGGGCAAACCGGCTTCCTTCCTTTTCCAGCTGGCACCTGTATCTGTTGATTTGTATATTCCACCATTTGGCCCACCGGCCATCAGACCCCAGATGTGGCGGCGACGCTCATAGGCCGCTGCATAAATCACATCCGGATTGGACGGGTTAAACTCGATATCGGTGATACCTGTATTTTCATCAATCTCGAGGATGAGCTCCCAGGTAGTACCGTTATTTGACGATTTGAACAAACCACGCTCACCACCTGCAGACCATAAGGGGCCTTCTGCGGCAACATAGACCACGTTACTGTCACGCGGGTCGATCAGGATTTTGCCAATATGTTCGGACTTTTTCAGACCCATATTGGTCCAGCTCATACCTGCATCGTCACTCCGATAAACCCCGTCACCCCAGCCAACATGACGACCGCTAACATTTTCTCCGGTGCCAACCCAGACCACATCGGGGTTATTGGGATCGATCGTCACATCACCAATCGAATAGGAAGCCTGGGCGTCAAACACCGGGGTCCAGGTAGTGCCGGCATTTATGGTTTTCCACACACCACCGGAAGCTGAAGCCACATACCAGGTGCTGCTTTTTGCAGGATGTATTGCAATATCAGCAATTCGCCCACCCATCAGGGCCGGGCCGATGCTACGCATTTTCAGGCCGCTTGCGGCGTCGGCGATGGTTTCCTGATCTGCCGCGATTGCGGTTTGCAGGTTTATAGGTAGCAGGGAAACGGCAACCAACGCTATGCCGGCTAAGCCCATACCCCGAAGTTGATATTTTTTACCAGGTCTAATTTTGTTACTCATTTTTACAAACATCCCAAGTGATAAGCAGGTGTGAATACCACGACCCCCGAAGGATAATCATTCGGGGGCAGATAGCTATCGGTGCTCGGTTAATTGCAGGATCACGTTGGAATTTATTTCCGCTTAGGAATATAAAGATCTGTAATCGTGCCTTCAAACACTTCAGCTGACATCGCGACGGTTTCAGACAGTGTCGGATGCGGGTGGATTGACAGACCTATGTCTGCGGCTTCAGCGCCCATTTCAATGGCCAGTACACATTCCGCGATCAAATCACCAGCGTGTGGACCAACAATACCGGCACCAATGACCCGGTGTGTTTCCGGATCAAACAACAACTTGGTTGAGCCTTCCGTGCGGCCAATGCCTATTGCCCTGCCACTCGCTGCCCATGGGAACTTACCCAACTTGTAGTCGATACCCTGATCTTTGGCTTCTGTTTCTGTCAGACCTGCCCATGCGATTTCAGGGTCGGTATAAGCAACAGAGGGAATGACCCTTGCCTCGAAAGCGACCTTCATTCCGGCACAAACTTCCGCCGCAACCTTGGCCTCGTGGGTGGCCTTGTGTGCCAGCATCGGCTGACCGACGATATCGCCAATAGCAAAAATATGCGGTACGTTGGTACGCATCTGCTTGTCGACGGGGATGAACCCGCGATCGGTGACTTCGACACCTGCCAGGTCTGCGCCAATGAGTTTTCCATTGGGTATACGACCGGTTGAAACCAAAACTCGGTCGAACACCGTATTGTCCGGCATTTTGGCACCTTCAAAGGTCACGTGCAGACCATCGTCAGCGGGTTCGACTGACGTCACTTTGGTGTTGACAAAAATACCAGAGTAACGACTGGTGATTCTTTTTTGCAATGGCCTGACCAGATCTTTATCGCAACCCGGCATCAACTGAGGGGTCAATTCAACTACCGTGACCTCGCTGCCAAGCCCTTGGTAAACACTGGCCATTTCAAGGCCAATAATTCCGCCACCTATCACCAGAAGACGTTTGGGGACATCTTTCAGTTCCAATGCATCGGTGGAATCCATGACGCGCGGATCATCCCAGGGCAAGCCGGGTAGTTTGAATACCTGTGAACCTGCGGCGATGATAGCCTTGGCAAAACTCACCACCTGTGTGCCATTCGCTGTCTCGACCGTCATTTCATGCGCGTCGCTGAAAAGACCGAGGCCTTGTATCACCGTCACTTTTCGCGATTTCGCCATGGAAGCCAGACCACCGGTCAACTGACCGACGACTTTCTCTTTCCAGCCACGCAATTTATCGACCTCAATGACAGGCTGGCCGAAAACCACACCGTGATCAGCCATCGCGGCAGCCTCGTCGATAACAACAGCAGCATGCAGCAGTGCTTTCGAAGGAATACAGCCGACATTCAGACAAACGCCGCCCAGGGCTGGATAACGTTCGATCAGTGCTACTTTCAGACCCAGGTCTGCTGCGCGAAATGCAGCCGTGTACCCGCCGGGACCGGCACCCAGCACCAGCACATCAAAATCATAATCAACATCAGGGATGGTTTCTTCTTCAATAGCAGCGGTTGCCTGTGATGCGTCTACCGGTTTTGCAGGTGCTTTCGGTTTCTCAGATACCGGGCTTGCAGCGGGTAATTCGTCCGCCTCTATGGTGGCAACCAGCCAACCCTCGGAAACAAAATCACCTTCGGCAACATCCACTGAGCGAACAATACCCGCCGCAGGGGCCGGTATTTCCATGACGGCCTTATCGCTTTCCAGGGTAATCAGGGATTGGTCTGCTTCTACCTGCTCGCCGGTTTTTACCAGTACCTCGACAACTGGGACATCGATAAAATCACCAATATCAGGAACGGAGATTTTTATTATGTTACTCATTAATCATTACTCATTTTATTCGCCAGCAAGTGCTTCCCTGATCACCAGCCTGCCATCGTTTTGCTGCAGACTGTAGTGCTTGAGAAAACTCATACCAAGCAAGATTCCATTAAATTCCCCGCTGGTTATGGTTGCGCGTACGTTTTCGCGACGTATTCCACCAACAGTCACCTCGTCCAGCCGTGTCGCCCATGCAGTTACCGGACCCGCGGCTGTCATGACCTTCACCTTCGGTCCAAAATCCAGGCCCAGGGCCCGGGCGGTTGATTCGGGCAATGCAACATCGGTTGCACCGGTATCAACCAGGAAAGTGACTGGCTGGCCATTGATCTGCCCTTCCGCTTCGTAATGGCCATTGCGATCCTGTTCCAGCACCACCATGGTCGCACCATTTGAGTCGACCGAGCTGACTGTTCCAGGGCCATAGCCATTTTCCAGCATGGAAAACAACGCATACAAACCACCCAGCAAACCCAGGGCCGCAATCCATAACATTCGTCTTCCCAGGCGTGAATCTGGATTGCTGCGGTATTCAGACATTCAGATCTTCCAATTACAAATCCATGTTTTCGAAATCTTCCAGACAGGTCGCAAGATGTCGTGTGAATCGTGCACCATTTGCACCATCGATCACGCGGTGATCATAGGACAGACACAATGGCAGCATCATCCTCGGCTGAAATTCCTTGCCATCCCACTGCGGTTGCATCCTGGAACGGGAAACACCCAATATAGCCACTTCAGGTGCATTGATGATCGGCGTAAACGACGTGCCGCCAATACCACCCAGGCTGGATATTGAAAAACAACCGCCCTGCATTTCGATCGGCTTGAGCTTTCCGTCGCGTGCCCGCTGGCTCATATCACCAAGCTCTGCCGCCAGCTGGAAAATATCTTTCTGGTCACAATCACGTATCACGGGTACCACCAACCCATCGGGCGTATCCACCGCAATACCGATATGGAAATACTTTTTCAGCACCAGGTTTTCATGTGTTGCATCCAAAGAAGCATTAAAAGACGGGAACTCCTTAAGTGCAGCTACGCTGGCCTTGATCAGGAACACCAACGGTGTCAACTTGACACCCTGCTCCCTGGCCGTGGCCTTCCGGTAAACCTCCATATCGGTAATATCGGCAAGATCGTTCTGGGTGACATGCGGAATGCTGACCCAGTTGCGATGCAAATAGGAGCCGGAAACTTTTTGGATTTTCTTCAGGGGCTGAACTTCAATATCGCCATAGCGACTGAAATTGACTTTTGGCTGCGGCGGCAAGTCAAAACCCAGACCGCCGGAGGCTGGTCTGGCAGCACCCGTCATAATGGATTTAACAAACCCGGTGACGTCTTCACGAACAATGCGGCCGCCACGGCTACTGCCGGCAACCTGCATCAGGTCAGCGCCCAGCTCGCGCGCAAAGCGGCGAATAGACGGACTGGCATAGGGTATATTAGCCGGCAGCGTTGCATTGGCATCCATTGGCACCGGCGGTGACTGCCTGCTACCCGTGGACGGTGGTGTGGGTTTGGCTCCCCTTATTGCCGTTGTCGGAGCAGCTGCCTGTTGTGGTGCTGAAGACGCTGGCGCTTGTACATCAACCGGTGCCGCCGGGCTTTCTGCCTCGACCGGCTTCGCCTCGGCCACTTCTGCGGTTTCAAGCACAGCCACAACCTGATCCTCCGAAACCGTGTCACCCACAGCTACACGCAACTCGAGGATCACACCGGCAACGGGCGCTGGAACCTCCATCATCGCCTTGTCGCTTTCCAACGTCAGCAGGGATTGTTCAGCGTCCACTGACTCACCGACCGCCACCAGCACCTCGATCACCGGTATGTCAGAAAAATCCCCAATATCCGGTACTTTAATTTCAATCTGATTAGTCACTGTCCGCCACCAATTCGGTTTCTATATGTTTTTTTCATTGATCTACACTTTCATGGGATTTGGCTTGTCAGGATCAAGACCCAGCTTCTTGCGGGCCTTCAGCAATTCATCAACCGTCACAGCGCCCTGTTGATAGAGCGTGTGCAGGGTGGCATAAACGATGTTTTTGCTATCGACTTCGAAGAAACGTCGTAAATTGCTGCGCGTATCCGAACGTCCAAACCCGTCTGTTCCCAGCACCGTGTAATTCGACTGCGGCAAGTAGGGTCGTAACTGCTCTGCATAGGCACGAACATAATCCGTTGCTGCAATGACAGGCCCCTGGAAGCCTTCCAGGCATTCGGCGACCCAAGGAATACGTTGTTCCGCCTCCGGGTTCAGGCGGTTTGAACGTGCCGCATCAATACCATCCCGTTGTAACTCGGTGAAACTGGTGGCGCTCCATACTGTGGCGCTGACTGAATAATCACGTTCAAGAATATCCGCCGCCGCAATGACCTCTCGCAAAATTGCGCCTGAACCCAGCAACTGCACATCGTGCTTACCGGAACGACCCCGCCGGAACAGGTACAAGCCTTTTCGAATACCTTCCTCTGCTCCCGACGGCATACCCGGATGTGTGTAATTTTCATTCATCACGGTGATGTAGTAGTACACGTCTTCCTGTTCCTGGTACATGCGCCGCAAACCGTCCTGCAAAATTACTGCCAGTTCATAACCGAAGGTTGGATCGTAGGAAACACAATTGGGCACCATTGCCGAAATAACGTGGCTGTTGCCGTCTTCATGCTGCAAACCTTCGCCATTGAGGGTCGTGCGTCCGGATGTGCCACCCAGCAGAAATCCGCGGGCACGCATATCACCGGCAGCCCAGGCCAGGTCGCCAATACGCTGAAAACCGAACATGGAATAAAAAATAAAGAACGGGATCATCGGTGTCTGGTTATTGGCATAACTGGTCGCTGCGGCGATCCACGATGACATGGCACCGGCCTCGGTAATGCCTTCCTGTAAAATCTGACCGCGTGTATCTTCTTTATAGAACATCAACTGGTCGGAGTCGACCGGTGTATAAAGCTGTCCCTTGGATGAGTAGATACCCAACTGGCGGAACATGCCTTCCATGCCGAATGTGCGTGCTTCATCGGCCACAATGGGCACGATATGCTTGGCGATATTCTTGTCCCTGAGCATGATGGCCAGGGCCCTGACATAGGTCATCGTGGTGCTGATTTCGCGCTCACCGGTATCCTTGAGAAGTGTCTCAAAAGCATCCAGCTCAGGTACATTCAGCGGTGTGGTCTGAGCCCGGCGCTGGGGCAGGAAACCACCCAAAGCATCCCGGCGTTCTTTCATGTATTTGATTTCTATACTGTCTTCGCCCGGATGGTAGTACGGCAGTTCTTCCATATCACTGTCGGGGACGGGAATTTTGAAGCGATCACGGAACGAACGTATGGATGCTTCATCCATTTTCTTTTGCTGGTGGGAGATGTTCAGCGCTTCACCCGAATCACCCATGCCATAACCCTTGACCGTTTTGGCCAACACAACCGACGGCTGACCGGTATGTGCGGTGGCAGCTGCATAGGCTGCATAAATTTTGTGTGAGTCATGACCACCACGGTTGAGGTGCCAGATATCATCATCCGTCATATTGGAAACCATATCCTTAAGCTCGGGATAGGCTCCAAAGAAGTGTTCACGCGTGTAGGCGCCACCCTTGGCCTTGTAGTTCTGGTACTCGCCATCAACCACTTCATCCATGCGTTTGCGCAGCACACCATCCTTGTCTTTGGCCAGTAATGCATCCCAACGCGAACCCCAGATAACCTTGATCACGTTCCAGCTTGCGCCACGGAAAACACCTTCCAGTTCCTGGATGATCTTCGCGTTACCACGTACCGGCCCATCCAGTCTTTGCAGGTTACAGTTAACTACAAAAATCAGGTTATCCAAACCCTCGCGACCCGCAAGTGAAATAGCGCCGAGCGATTCCGGCTCATCGGTTTCACCATCACCCAGGTAACACCAAACCTTGCGCTGAGATGTATCAGCAATGCCACGGTTGTGCAGGTACTTGAGAAAACGTGCCTGGTAAATTGCCATGATCGGGCCAAGACCCATCGAAACTGTGGGTAGTTGCCAAAAATCCGGCATCAACCACGGATGCGGATATGAGCTTAATCCACCACCATCAACTTCCTGACGAAATCTGTCCATCTGTTCAGCGCTGAGCCGCCCTTCCAGAAAAGCCCGCGCGTAGATACCCGGTGATGAATGCCCCTGAATATAGATCAGGTCGCCACCACCCTCGTGATCAGGACCACGGAAGAAATGATTAAAACCGACATCGTACAGGGAAGCCGCGGAAGCGAAGCTGGCGATATGCCCACCGAGCTCGCCAGCCCGTTTGCCTGCGCGCAAAACCATGGCCAGCGCGTTCCAGCGGGTCAGCGAGCGAATCCGCCGTTCGATTTCATAATCGCCCGGTAATTTCGCACCCTTATTGGCTGGAATCGTGTTGACGTAGGCTGTGGTTGCGTTATATGGCAGGTGACCACCCGAGCGACGGGTATAATCTACCAGCAACTCCAACAGGTAATGTGCGCGCTCGGGGCCCGAACGCTCAATGACAGCCTGCATGGACTCCAGCCACTCACTTGATTCTACAGGATCGAGATCCTCTACCTGCAAAGACGACTTGTCGTTCATTCACTATGCCTCGTTTTTATTAAGTTTCTTTCTTTCATGTATTTGTGCTTCCATCACTGAAAAAGCCGTCATATTGATCACCCGCCGCATCGATGCCGCCGGCGTTAGTATATGGGCAGGATAATCCAAACCCATCAATATCGGCCCTATCGTTACACCATCACTGACACGGCGCGCAAAATTGAACGTTATGTGAGCAGAATCTAGATTGGGCATAACCAGCAGGTTTGCCGGATGACGTAGTCTTGAACCCGGAAACTCCTGATCCCGGTAGTTATTGGAAAGCGCCATATCCGCCGGCATTTCACCATCAACTTCGAGTTCAGGGTCTTCTTGCGTGATTAGTTCGGTCGCCAGCCTCATTTTGCACGAACTCGCATCATTATGACTACCGAAAGATGAATGCGAAAGCAAGGCAACACGCGGTTCTACACCGAACATACGTACTCTTTGTGCCGCCAATAATGTTATTTCGGCAATCTCTTCTGCACTCGGATCAGGGTTAACATAGGTGTCACACATAAAGTAAATTCCGCTCTCGGCACTGAGCAGACTCAGCGCTGCCGCTGTTTTGCGACCCCGCTGGGGCCCCAGAATATCACGCAAAAAAGCCAGCTTGGTATCATATCTTCCAACCACACCCGTAATCATTCCGTCAGCATCACCACGGTAAACTGCGATCGCCGCGATCACTGTAGTGCGTGTTCGCAGAATGTCTTTAGCGACACTGGGAGACACCCCTTTGCGCTCCATCAGGGCATGGTAAGTGGTCCAGTAATCCCAAAATCGGGGGTCTGACTCGGGGTTGATAACCTCAAAATCCCTTTCCGCAACCAGGCGTAATCCCAGTTTACTGATACGTTCCTCAATCACCAATGGACGGCCAATCAATATGGGTATCGCGATGCCCTCATCCACCACCGACTGAACGGCGCGTAAGATGACCTCCGCTTCGCCTTCAGCAAACACAATACGTTTGGGGTCGCTTTTCGCGGCATCAAAAATCGACTTCATCACCAGGCGCGTACGCCACTGGAATTGCGTCAGTTTTTCCCGGTAAGCCTCCAGGTTTTCTATAGGCCGGGTAGCCACACCACTATCCATCGCCGCTTTGGCAGTCGCAGGCGCAAGGTGAACCAGCAAACGGGGGTCAAAGGGTTTTGGAATCAGGTAATCCCGTCCGAACCGCAAGGATTTCCCACCATAGGCCGCCGTACTGACGTCACTGGCCTCAAGACGGGTAAGCTCTGCAAGCGCCAAAACACAGGCCATCTGCATTTCAGCATTGACCGTCGTGGCACCGACATCCAGCGCCCCACGGAATATATACGGAAAACACAATACATTATTGACCTGGTTGGGGTAGTCCGAGCGTCCGGTTGCAATAATGGCATCCGGACGGGCAGCGATGGCAACTTCGGGCATGATTTCCGGAGTCGGGTTGGCCAACGCCATGATGACGGGCTGCTCCGCCATGGTTTTAACCATGTCGCTGCTGAGTACACCCGCAGTTGAAACACCCAGAAAAACATCTGCCCCGTGCATGGCCTCTTCAAGCGTACGTTTATCCGTGTCACGGGCATAATCCAGCTTTCTTCCAGACAGGTTTTCACGGCCCTTGTAAATCACACCACTGCGATCGATCACCATGATGTTTTCTTTGTTCAACCCCAGGTGAACGAGTAAATCCAGACAAGCCATGCCCGCCGCTCCCGCACCTGAAGCTACCAATTCCACGTCTTCAATGTTTTTACCAACCACCAGCAAGGCGTTGATTGTTGCAGCAGCCGTGATAATCGCCGTGCCGTGCTGATCATCGTGAAACACCGGAATGGAGAGGCGCTCCTTGAGCCTGGCTTCTACTTCAAAACATTCCGGGGCCTTGATGTCTTCGAGATTGATACCGCCAAATGTGGGTTCCAGGGCCGCAATGATATCGACCAGGCGATCAGTGTCTTTTTCATTGATCTCAATATCGAAAACATCGATATCGGCAAATTTCTTGAACAGGACACCCTTGCCCTCCATGACCGGCTTACTGGCCAATGGGCCGATATCACCAAGACCGAGGACTGCCGTGCCATTGGTGATCACCGCAACCAGGTTGCCGCGGGCAGTCAGGTTGCTGACTTCCATGGGGTCTTTTGCTATGAGTTCACACGGGTATGCCACGCCGGGCGAGTACGCCAGGCCGAGGTCTTCCTGGGTGGTCAGCGCCTTGGTGGGCGCAATCCTGATTTTACCGGGTGTCGGGTAACGGTGGTAATCCAGGGCGTTATGTTTCATTTTGTCATTCATGGAATTCTACCAGTAAGTATAGACGCTACCGTCAGGACGAAAACTTTCGGGTAAACTCCATGTTGTGGGTGGATACCTCAGGATGTTTCGCCTTTTTCCTGCTTGTTAATGACTATTCAATGACGGGTTGTTTTCCAGGTAACCATCTTCACCGACCTGCACCAGTCGCAGCGAATTGGTGCCGCCCTCATTATGGGTATGCTGACCCATCGTCAGGATAATGCGGTCACCAACATTGATATGACCCTGCTGCAACAACAAACGCACACCTTCGAACAGTGAAACTTCCACGTTGGTACTGGGGATGTTATGCGCAATCGGATACACACCGCGGTATAGAGCCATGCGCCGGCGACTGTCACGCAATGGTGACAGCGCAAAAATCGGGACCGCTGAGCGCACCCTCGACAACCATTGCGCGGTTGATCCTGATTCGGTCAATGCAACAATGGCCTGCACTGAAACGTTGGTTGCCATGTACATCGCGGCCATTGCAATGGCCTGATCGATACGTTGGAACTGTACGTTCAATTGGTCGGTGGTTGGCCGTGTATCATCGTGTCTTTCGGCACCAAGACAAATCCGGTTCATGGCTTCAACCACCGTTTGGGGATGACGCCCGACGGCTGTTTCTGCCGACAACATCACTGCGTCGGTGCCATCAAACACCGAATTGGCAACATCGAGCACCTCCGCCCGTGTCGGTATGGGGCT
>RCNE010000424.1_pt1 | contig 22749 bp, 16 predicted proteins | sample 2041361 | NCBI WGS metagenome assembly RCNE01 (sample SAMN09708229, study PRJNA481090) | Marine sediment metagenome, whole genome shotgun sequencing project.
TACTGACCATGGTGACTTTTTCTTTTCACCTTTTTGTTTTTGTTCATAGGCCTTATAGTCTTTTAATGCTTGTTCTTGTTGTGCTTTTGCTTCTTTAATGGTGAGACCTGCATTAGGACTGTAATGCTTAGTGGGTAATCCTTGTTTCTTAGTATATTCTGCATAAACAATACTACTAGATGCGATTTCTGCTTTTAGTAACTCGTGTTGTACTTTTTTTGAAAAATCAAGACTTGTTATCTGAACCTTTAGTAAAGGTATATTTAAGCCATGACAAAGAGAAAACTTAAGTGCAAAGGTTTGCATTGGTATATAGTTGTGATTTGGGCACCATTTGCTATCTTTAAAGTAGAACTAAAAAGCACATAGTTTTTTATCTAAGTATTGTTAAATATAAAGAAAACTATTATGAAAATTTTCAATTATTCCTTTTTAACGGATTTCCGCCCATTGCTTCTGTTGACGATACTATTCTTTTTTCAAACCAACGCCCTACAAAGTCAGAAACTTTACGAAGGCAAAGTAATCCTAGCAGCATTTGCGCATCCGGATGATGAGGGAACCGTAGCACCTATATTGGCCAAATATATAAGGGAAGGTGCAATCGTGCATTTGGTAATTGTCACCGATGGTAGGTTAGGCACCAATGATTATCATGATCATGAAGCAGGGGAAACCCTAGTGGCCACCAGAAAGGAAGAAATGAAATGCGCGGCCGAAAAATTAGGGGTAGTATTACACCATTTGGATTATCATGACCAGTTAAGGTCCGGAGAAGGTTATGACGGCCATGTACCTCACGCGAGAAAAATGATCAAAGAGCTTTACGGCATAGTCGATGATGTGAAGCCCGATGTAATGATCACTTGGGGACCTGATGGCGGCTCTACCCATATGGACCATAGATTGGTGGGAGCATCCATTACACAAGTGTTCTTGGCCAAAGATTGGGGAGAAAAGCCAAAGTCATTATACTATTATGGCACGCCTTCCGATCTGATTGAAGATTCGGAAAGCAGCATATTGCGAGGCCAGGCCAGTAAATATCTTAGAACCAAGGTCTCCTATTCCGAGGAAGACTTTGACAAGGCATTCAATTCGTTTAAGTGCCATTATAGCCAAATCAACCCAAACATGACCAAGGAAGACCTTAGGAAATGGCGCGATAAAAACGGAAGGTTCGTTTATCTAAGAAAATTCGAAGCTCCAAAAGCGGATTCTGATTCTATTTTTGATTGATTTCAGAAATTTTATTGTTGTTTGTTTGTGTTAGCAAATATCATGGGGGCATCATTGTTTCTGCTTACGAGAAGCAATTGGTATCCCTTTTTTTGATTCACTAATTTTACATCACGGGCTTCTCCCTGAATGGCCCAGCCAGAATTTATTGGCTCATCAGGGCAAAAATTACCTTTGCCATTGCCTTTCAAATAATTGCCATAGGAGGCATCTGCCCTTCCTATACTGGGTGGGTGGGCATAGAAGTTGCCCACCGTTACAATGTCAATTAAATTATCCCCGTCAAAATCGGCGGTCTCGAACCCGAAGATGGAAGACCATTGGGTTACTTCAGGGAGCGGTTCCATTGCAAACTGACCGTTCCCGTGGTTTTCTATATACACGGATTCGAGTATTTCCGCTTTTCTATAGACCATATCTTTTCGCATGGATGAGGTTATCACTTGATCCGATGTTTTTGTTGCGAAATCGCCGTAATTGCGAAATTGTTTTCGAATCGAGACCATTTGTCCTTTAAGTTCATCCAAGTCTTGATAGGTCCATTCTTTCCCATGCTTCCAATAGGTAAAAATGGGGTCAATGCTTCCGTTTCCATCAAAGTCTTTGACGTAGAGCCCTAATGGGCTTTCAAACGTTGGCTTAAAGCCTGAGTTGGTTCCTTGGTTTCCCACCATAAGATCTTGGTCACCATCGCCATCCATATCTTCGGCGTGAATGGTATTCCACCATCCCGAAGAGTTTGCAATCTGTTGTAGCGACAAATCCCTTCCCTTAAAACCAATGATAGTAATGGGCATCCACTCTCCTACGATGAACAATTCTTTGGAATCATCAAGAAAAATGGCATCTGTAACCATTCCTAAGTCCAAAAAAGCATCTACCCTGTTATCGGGCAACAATTTGCCCTTTCCATGATTCCACAAAATCGTACTTCGGGGAGAGATACCATATCTACCCACCACCGACCGAGCCCCTACGAAAATATCGATACGTCCATCACCGTCAAAGTCTTTTGCGACTACGGTTGAGCCATTTGAGAGTACTTTGGTTTCTGTTTTGAAATAATCGAAGTTGCCATTGCCGTCATTCAGATAGATTCTATCTGCAAGCTTGGTACCCAATCCCGGTTCCCCGCCCCCACTAACGACATAAAGGTCTTGGTCGCCATCGGAATCCATATCGAAGAATACCGCATCGGTATCCTCAAAACCGCTGTCCAATAAAAATGATCTTGTTTCCAACTTCTTAAAACTACCGGCTCCCTTTGAAGTTTGTATATAAAGCGCTCCCGATTGTAAGGCTGCCCCACCGATATAAAAATCATTAAGACCATCGCTATTTACATCTCCTAGGGTTATTTTAGGCCCCTCTGTGGAGAGTTTGCGAAGTAACAAACGCTCGGACTGAAAATCATTATATTCATTTTCATGATGCACAAAGTCTATATTCCTCAACTCGATTTTGGAAAATATTTTATTTGCTTCATTTTGATCATCCGGGATTTTTAGAGACTTTTCATAGTTTAGTGTCAATGTGGTATTTATGGGGACATCATTTAAGACCTGTGCTTTGCCATCGGGCCAAGTTATATGTACCGAAGTAATTCTATCGTTTTTCCCCAAACCAAAATGTAACGGAAAATCTATCGATGAAAGCCAGCCTCGGGTGGGATTTACTTCAAGGGTTTGGTCGATATTGGCCGTAACGACCCGAACTTTAGTTCCTATTCCCAACCTGTTTTTGTCGGGACCTATTAATTTGACCCGCAAATAATTATTACTAAAAAGTTCTTGGGTATTATTTCGATAAATTGTGGCCTCTCCGTTCAAATTGTTAACGACCAAGTCCAAGTCTCCATCATTATCAAGGTCTGCATAGGAAGAGCCCATTGAATACCCTTTTTGATCAAGACCCCACTTTCCAGAAACATCATCAAATTCAAGCCCGCCATTATTCTTATAGGCAAAGTTGTGAACGGCTCCATCGGGCATTTTATCCGTAAGTTCTAGACTAGAGAGCGATTTAGCGTATTCGTTATAGGCAAAGTTTATGTAATCAAGGTCATTGGGGCGATGCCGTATACCGTTAGTAATGAAAAGGTCTTTCCATCCATCGTTGTCAAGATCCACGATCAAAGGAGCCCAACTCCAATCTGTCGCCTGGATATCTACCTGTTGGCCTGTCTCACTGAATTGTACGCCCTTACCGAATAGTTGTCCCCTGTTCAATTGAAGCATATTTCTGGTATACTGATCTTGGTACCCAAAACCAAGGCGAAAATCGTATATGTCGGAGGGTGCCTCCCCTGCCGATTTTTTTCTTATAGTCTCATCGAAGGGTTTCATATCAGCGGTAAAAATATCGAGAAGGCCATCATTGTTCAGATCGGCAATATCGTTGCCCATTGAAAATCTACTGGTGTGCCCCATTGATTCAGTACCACGTTCCGAAAAAGTACCGTCGCAATTATTAAAATAGACAAAATCATTTTCATGAAAATCGTTTGAAACATACATATCAGGACAACCATTATTATCTAAATCTGCCACTCCCGCCGCTAAGCCGTAACCAGCAGATCCATGATAGATACCGGAAATCTCACTTACATCTATAAATTTGTTGTTTTCGTTTTTGAGCAAGAGGTCACCAGAAAGCGAATCCCGTATTTTTCTGTTGGATGCCTTGGTATAGACTTCGGGTTTATGAACAGCATGTCTAAGCTGATACAGATCGAGATCACCGTCAAGATCATAATCGAAAAAATAGGCTTGCTGGCAAAAACCTACCACATCAAGACCAAAGTCTTGGGATGCCTCAGTAAAGGTAAGGTCGGCATTATTAATGAATAGTTGGTTGTGGCCCTGAAGCTGTTTGTAGTCTCCCACTACGCTTAGGTAAATATCCAAATGGCCATCTCCGTTCACATCAGCCATCGTTACACCGGTAGACCAGCTGTTTGGGCCAGATGTACCAGTAACACCGGCGGTTTCCGAAATATCCTCAAAAACAAAGTTACCCTTGTTCAGGTACAATTTATTGGGCAATTGGTTTGCGGTAAAATAGATATCCGGTAGGTCATCGTTGTTGATGTCTCCGATTGCCACCCCTCCTCCGTTATGGGCGTACAAGTACTGAACAATGTTCAGATCTTCCGACTCCTTTAAATCATTGCTAAAATATACTTTCGTTTTAGTACTGGCCAATCGTGTAAATAGCAGCTTTTCTTGCTCATTACAGCTTGCCATAAATAAAAGCAAGAAAAATAGGGTACCCGAAATGCGCAGTGAAATTGCTTTGATCATCTTTTTCAAGGTAACACAAAAAATACAGGATATCATACCTGGCTGTACGTTATTATTGGGCGTAGCACTCGATTCACCTTCTTCATATCTACAAAATCAAAAGTCGGAATCATTCGGAGCAACATCCAATGCTTTTTTAGATGATAGGTCAAAATATAGAGCGGTCACGCTGTTCCGCGATATATTTTTGTAAATGGAGATTCTTCTGTTACCATCAATCCATACGTAGGCCACACCATTATCCGCTTTTTTTGATTTTATTTCTAAATAGTCTGGGCCGTACTTTTCTACATAAAAATCAACTATTTCTTTCTGAAGGAGATCAAGGGAGTACTTGGGATTCCATGGTGCGAAGGCAGGATATGTGTATTCAACAGGCAGTTCTATAATTTTACCTTCGGAGAAATTAGGATAAAAGTTCACATGAAATTTTTTATCATTCTTTTCCATCTCATAGAATACCGTAGCATTCCCTGATCCTTCTTTGAAAACCCCCTTTTTATTTAGTTCCCAACAATGCGCAAAAAATTCTCGTTTGTTCATTCCAAACCGTATATCCTGCAATAGGGTGTCATTTCTAATATTCGAAGCCAATTCTTGTTCAACCAATTTATGATATTTACCGCTATCATTACAGCTCGTTAAAACAATAACCAGAAAAACTATTACAATACCCTTCATTTTAATTTTCCTCATAATTCTTTCAAAGATATCATTTTACAAAGAGCCAAGTAAATGCTGACATTTACTTGGCTCTAAGAACTCAACTCAAACTAACTTTTTCTTAATATCCAGGGTTTTGCTGAAGATTAGGATTTGCTTCCAACTGGTTTCTCGAAATTGGAAAAATATTTACGTGATTGCTCGGATCGGCGGGTTTGAACTGCCAAGCATCATTAAAGGTCCCGAATCGAATTTGATCCTGTCTCCGATACCCTTCGAATGCAGTCTCGCGGCCGCGCTCATCAAGCATATCTTCTAAGGTCAATGCAGCTAGGACAGGAACGCCGGCTCTTTCTCTGATCATATTAACTAAAACCAACGCATCTGCAGTATTCCCCAACCGCAATTCGGCTTCCGCCTTAGTCAACAAAATATCACCATATCTAAACAAAGGGAAATCGTTGCTCATGTTTGCAGGGTCACCACCAAGCTCAAATTCAAACTTTCCGATTCGAGTCCCCTCTTGTCGCAATGCCTCACGAAGCCCTGTGATTTCAGGAGTGAACTCAACGGCTTGTCCGTTTGGATCTGTTGGTTCGGCGCTAGCGTCCATTAAAGGGTTACCGGCTGAATCGAATTGAGGTCCTACTACAAAACTCTTTTTCCTTACATCATCATCATCGAATTTGTTATAAAAATCCTCTAACGAAGAATACCCGTTCCATGGTTGTGCAGTAAAATTATAGGTCTTTTGACTTTCGTAATGTAAAGACCTAACCGCCACACTCATTCCACCAGAAAAAATACGATCATAAACAAAAACAAAGATGTTTTCGGGAGAGGTTTCGTTGGAGATGCTAAAATTATCGAAAAAGTCTGCGGCTAAATTGTAGTTGCCCGAGTTGATGATTGCATCGGTATGTTCAATGACTTTGTCCCATTGTGGTGTACCTACATAAACTTCGGCATTCAAATAGATTTTGGCCAAAAGTGCATGCGCCACCCATTTGTTAATTTTACCGTACGTTGAGGCCACATCTGTTGGCATATCATTAATTACCTCCTCTACCTCGCTCGTTACAAAGGCAAAGATTTCAGCCCTTGTATTGTTGCCCGGGTTTTCCTCAGCATCCGCAAATGAGGTAACCAAGGGAACGCTGCCATACATATCCATTAAATAGTAATAATTAATAGCCCGTAAAACCCGAAGTTCCTTCACGGTTTGAAGTGCTGCGTCGGTGCCTGTTTCCTCTAATTGGAATATGATACGGTTCGCATTGTTGATACCACTATAGAGTGGAGGCCAGGCAAAGTCGGCATAGAAATCCTCAGCATTGAAATCATGCTCGTGCAATCTGGCCCACTGCCCATTTTCGGCCCAATCGGTACCTCTAGTAGGTACAATGCCAGCATCCGAAGAAACAATGTTAGCCACCCATGGACCACCGATCCAACCACCGTAACTGGAATATGCAGCACCAACCAGTGCCGTCACTTCTTCCTCGGTTTGACCAAATTCCGAACTCAATACCTCGGTATATATCTCTTCATCCAAATCACAGCCTGCCAGAAACGCAATTGCAGATAGGCCTATGAAAAATTTGTAAAAACTCTCTTTTTTAATCATATCTTTTTTTTTAGAAACCAACATTTAAACCAATAGTGAACGTACGCGTAGTAAACCACGTAGCCCTACGATCGATACCAGGTGCCAAGGCATCAGGGATTTGTCCAAACGTAAAGAACTGACCATTATCCACTTGCCCAGTGTCACTATATCTAACTTCAGGATCAACACCCTCATAACCCGTAATGGTAAACAAATTCTGACCCGACAGATAGATGCGGAACGATTTGATACCGTTTTCTTCAGAAAGTCCTGGAAGGTTATATCCTAAAGTTACATTATCCAAGGTAACATAGTCTGCTTTTTCAACATAAAGACTACTTAACCTAGACTCATTGACCGTCAAGCCCTGTAGTTCAGATCTATTACTAGATGCCAAAACATTATACGTCGGAGCAACATTGGGTTGCTCATAGAACGCCCTTGTAGCATTGACCAAACTATGGCCGAACATCCCTCTTAACAAAAAGTTCAGATCCCAATTCTTATAGTTGAAAGTATTGACAAAATTCAAGGAAAAGTCGGGTAGACCGTTTCCTACCACGACGAATTCATCAACATCGGTAGAAACATTCCAAGTACCGTCTGCATTGATACCATTAAAGAGAGGTACAAAAATATCGCCAATTCGTCTCCCGGGTTCTACAAGTATCGGTGTGGCTGCCCCAAGACCTGGGGAGCCCAATGAACCTATTCGTTGTCGATCGTCCCTATCCAAGGCCTTTAATCGATTTCTAAAGGTCGCAAGGTTAAGACCGGGCGTCCAAGTAAAATTTTCCCCGAAATTCGCCTTGTATTCCAAAGCCAGTTCAAAGCCCGAATTTTCAATTTCCCCTACGTTGAGCAAGGTGGTCGCAAAAAGGTTTGGCGGCACGGGTACCGTTTGGTCTCGCAACAAATCTGATGTCGTACGCGTATAATAATCCATATTACCGGTTAGTTTACTGTCAAAAAGTGCAAAATCAAATCCAAAGTTCCATTCCGTTTTTTCTTCCCATTTTAAGTCGGGGTTCGGGTTACTCGCCGGGGCAAAGGCTGATTCAAACGCGCCATTGTTAAAGGCATTCCCACTGGCACCGATAGTCGCCTGGGCGGGTGCAATCCTAGTAAGTACCGGTATGGTACCCGTAAGGCCCCAGCTGGCCCTAAATTTCAAATAGTCAATGGGCCCTAATTTATCTTCAAACACATTGGTCAAATTGATACCGCCACTAACCGAGCCAAATGTTCCCCATCTATTGTTAGATCCGAATCGATCATGTCCTTCAGGTCGTAAGGCTGCGGAAAGGAAATAGGTATCGGCATAGTTCAAATTTACCCTGGCAAAAAATGCCAGTAGTTTCGCTTTTCTCTTAAAGGACCCTATATCCGCTAGCCCGTTAGCTACATCTCCTGAAAGTGCCAAATTATCGATAATAGCATCTGAGACAAAATCACCAGCAGTAATCTGAGTACCCTCGGCCTCAAATTGTTGATATGATGATCCGGCAAGGACATTAAAATTAAATTCGTTTATGTCGAAGGTATAATTAATCGTAAAATCCGTTTGTTGGGTAAGATCTTTTTGAGTAAACCTTCTAAGGAGGCCATTTCTTGCCTGACCGCGCCATAGCCCGTTCTTACCGTATTTTTCGTTTATTAGCGAGTTATCGATTTGCAGTCCGTAATATCCTCCAATGGTAAGCCCCTTTAATAGTTCAAAATCGAGTTTCAAACCGGCCGTTATATTTTCTCGATCCCGAATATTGCTGTTTTCCTCGATGATTGAAACTGGGTTGAAGGTATCAAACCCACCTGATTCGAAAAATGTGCCGTCCGTATCTCGAACCGGCGCCGTTGGATTATAAATGGTTGCATAACGAAATGCATCCTCAAAACCCCTGTTTTCCTCCCTTTTGGTTGCTGCAACGACCGCATTGATTCTCAATCGATCGTTTATGGCCCGCTGATCCACAGTAATACGTCCATTTATTTGTTCGAAACCTGTATTTTTCTGAACACCTTGCATATCCCGATAATTTAGGGATGCTCTGTAGGTGGCTTTATCACTTCCGCCAGAGGCAGATAGATTATGCACATGGCCTACGGCGGTTTGACTGATCTCTTCCAACCAGTCGGTATCCGATCCTAATATATTACTCGAGGTAACATTGGGCAAAGCGGAAAATTGTGCCGCATCGGCAACTTCAGTTCTGCGTGCCTGGCTTTCAATGCTCACATAGCCACTATAGTTTAATTCCGAAAAATTGGCCTTACCTTTTTTAGTTGTGATCAAAATAACACCTGAAGAACCTCGGGTACCATAAATCGCGGCCGCACCACCATCTTTTAGAACATCGATGCTCGCAATATCATTGGGATCGACACTTTGCAAAGAGCCACCGACCAAGCCATCGATCACAATCAAAGGTGATGTGTTGGCGCCTAAAGTCGATATGCCCCTCAATCGAATAGAAAACTCACCGTTAGGGTTGCCACCCGGTCTCGAAATATTAAGCCCGGAAACCTTGCCTTGCAAAAGTTGTTGGGGAGAGTTTATATTTCCTTTGTTAAAGTCCTCAGCATTCACACTTGCGACAGCACTTGTTACCGCCTTTCTAGCTAAACTGCCATAACCCACTAAGACCACTTCGTCCAACTGGGCAACATCTTCGTTCATTGCCACATCTATAGTTGTTTGCCCAGCTACGGGAATCTCAGTGGTTTTAAAACCGATGTAACTAAATACCAAAGTGGCCGTTTCATCAACAGTTATGGAGAAATTACCATCAAAGTCGGTTTGGGTACCATTTAAAGTTCCTTTAGCAAGAATGCTAACACCAGGCAACGGCCCACCATCGGCGGCGGCGGTTACCGTGCCCGTAACGGTCTTTTCTTGTGCGGACAGCGTCTGCACAAGAAACACCAGGAATAATAATAAAATAGGTTTTTTCATCATAATCGAGTTGTTTAGTTAATTACCTAATTATAGTCGGTTTTTTAGTTTAAATTTTCCCTAGAGTTCTTGTCCAAGAATGTTTAATTACTACACATTCTTAAAATATCTCGTCATTATATGAGAAATACCTAATCAAATGTAACAAATTGAATCAAAACAACAAAAATAATACGAAAACTCTCCGTTTTTAATATTTTAATCTTATGCAAAGGTTTGCATAGGTGTTGGGGGAATATTGTCCTTAAATTATCTTTGAGGAGTCTCTCAATACCAGTTCAGGTTTAAAAATTTCATATCGAAAATCAATGACCGCTTCTTTATCGGTAAGATGGCTCAACAATATTCTTGCAGAGAGCATGCCCATACTATAGACAGGTTGCCATACCGTCGATAAAGAAGGTGAGAAATAAGCGGAATGCGGCTCGTCGTCAAACCCGATGATTGAAATATCTTCGGGAATTTTAAAATTCAGTTTTTCAGCGGCGCGCATTGCCGATATTGCAATACTATCGTTTATAGCGAAAATGGCATCGGGAGCTCTTTTTTGACTAAGTATTTTTTTTGCCGGTTTTATGCCATCGCCAATAGTGTAGCCAGAAGCATGAACAATATACTCATTACGAATTGGTATATTGTTATTTTTTAAAGCATCCAGATAACCGTTCAGTCTATGAAAAGATGTGGACAAATTTTTTGGCCCCCCAATATGTGCAATATGACTACACCCTGATTTTATTAGGTATTCTACTGCCTGATATGCCCCGAAATAGTCATCGACAAGTACTTTGTCGGCATCCAGACCTTTGCAATCCCTGTCAAAAACCACAATAGGTATCCCGATTTTTTGAAGGCTCCTGAAGTGATGGTATTTCTTGGTTGTGGATGCCGGTGAAACCAGTACTCCGTCAATTTGAATTCGACCCAGTTTATCTATAATAGCTACCTCTTCTTTATAAGATTCATTTGACAAGCATATAACTATATTATAGTCGGTAGAAGCAAAAACATGCTGAATTGCTGTAATTGCTGTTGAAAAAAAATGACTGGTTATTTCGGGTACAATTATGGCAATCGTATTAGATTTTTTTTGCAAAAGATTTAGAGCCAATAGGTTAGGACTATAATTTCTTTTTTTTGCCAATTTTTTAACCGATTCAATAGTCTCTTTCTTTAATGAAGGATGGTTTTTTAGTGCCCTTGAAACGGTAGAAGCCGATATTTTTAGCTCCTTTGCTATGTCTTTAATTGTAATTCTTTTCTTTTGCATTTTTGAATTATGTTAGAATCAGCGTAATCAATCTACCATTCAGGGTCTTAAACAAGATAGAAAATTTCTTTTGATTAAGTAGCTTATGTAGGTCTAAAGCTTCGATAAAAAGGAATTTCCTTTCCTTGAGTATCGATAAAATTATTCAAGAAAATAGGTTTTATAAAACTTCAATTTTATTGAATTTACATACTTCATATTCAAAAATGTGACAATGGTCAAGCCTGTCAGATGCAAAGGTTTGCATGATCAGAACCTGATGATTCGAGTTTATTACCTAATTATTTAGTATATATTTGATTCATGGACTTGCATTATTTGGACTGGATAATTATAGTCGTTTATGGTTTAATTACCGTGGGCATAGGACTATGGTTCAGTAAAAAAGCCGGGGAAGGGCTTGAAGAATACTTTGTTGCTGGAAGGTCCTTGCCCTGGTGGATAGCAGGAACTTCTATTGCGGCCACATATTTTGCAACCGACGCACCACTTGCTGCTGCGTCTTTGGTAAGGCAATATGGTATTTATGGTAACTGGTTATGGTGGTATGAGGCGTCTGGTGTGATGATGATCGTTTTCTTTTATGCTAAATTATGGCGCAGGGCAAATATCATAACCGATGCTGAATTCATTGAACTTCGGTATTCAGGTAACGCAGCATCGATTCTGAGGGGTTTTACCGCCGCCTATCACGGTCTACTAAAAAATTTGATCGTCATGGGCTTTGTGCTTTTGGCCATGATGAAATTCTCCCAGGTTATCTTGGGTTTCGATCCATTATACACTCTAGGAATATGTGTTACGGTCGCGGTAGCATACACAATGACCTCCGGCCTTTGGGGCGTGGTCTATACCGATCTTTTGCAGTTTGTTACCGGAACACTGGGAACGATAGTTTTTGCGGGCTTAGTGCTGTATGAAGTAGGCGGCCCGGCCGCAATGGTCGAAAAAATCAATAGCTTAGAGGTATCCAATCCAGGTACTTTGGATATTATTCCGCAATCGGACCATATGAGTTCGTTGCAATTTATTTCCTACGTTGTACTTATTTTGATTTTATGGAGTAGAAGTGCGCAAGGCGATGGGTATCTTGTTCAAAGACTGTTTGCTGCTAAAAACGAAAAACATTCTGTCTTGGCGGCACTTTGGTTCAATTTTGCCACCAATGTTTTAATGACTTGGCCATGGATTATTGTGGGATTGGGCTCTTTGATAATTTTACCATTGGCAACGGCTTCCCCAGAATTATTGGCAGACCCCGAACTGGCTTATCCGATGATGATTGTCGAGATTGTTCCTATAGGACTGAAAGGACTCATCATCGCTTCCTTTCTTTCGGCCTTTATGAGTACCATGGACACCCATCTTTGTTGGGGTGCATCTTATATGGTCAACGACATCTACAAACGATTTATTAATAAAAAGGCTTCCGATAAACACTATGTCAAAGCGTCTAGATGGTCGATTTTTATATTGGCGATATTCGCCGCTATCACGGCTTGGCAAATGGAATCCATCGAAAGGGGATGGCTCTTTATTATTCAACTGACGGCGGGAATTGCAATAGTCATGCTCTTGCGTTGGTATTGGTGGCGCGTCAATCCTTGGGCAGAGATAAGTGCCATGATCGCCTCGTTTATTCTGGCGAACGGGCCATTTTGGGCCAAAATTATGGAAAAAATGGAGTTGTTCTCCCCAGAAACACATGAAGAAATCAATATCATATTCTCAAGTGAATACGATATGTTGAGAGCCACTTTCATCCTAATTGCCAGTACGGTAATATGGGTTGTAGTTACGTTAGTGACCCGACCCGACAACAAAGAACATTTAAGAAGATTTTATCGAAAGGTACGCCCCGGAGGCTGGTGGGGTGAAATCGCCGAAAGTTGCCCCGAGGTGGTCATCGAAAATACGGCAAAGAGCAAATGGATCGGTTGGTTCCTCGGTGTTATATTTATATATTCAAGTTTATTGGGCATCGGATATTTAATCATTAATCAAAGCATTTTAGGCCTTGGTCTTCTAGCCATTTCGGTTATAGGAGGCATCATGACCATTTCTTTGGCCAAGAAAAGTTTCAAAGAAGAATAACACGAATTAATTATTTAATATGATGTTGAAAATTGCAGTTATAGGTGCGGGTAGCGAAGAGTTCGGCCCGGCATCGGTTCATGACATTTTTTTGAGTGATCTTTTGAATAAGAAAGATCTGGAAGTTTGCCTAATGGATATTAACGAGAAAAGTTTGCCGGCAATCCACCAGTATGCTGTCGATGTTGCTAAAAAGCTCGATCGAAGTCCGAAAATTTCGAGTACGGCTAAATTAGACGAAGCCCTCGATGGAGCCAGTTATGTAATTACCGCAATCGAAATAAAGCGGTACCATTATTGGGCACAAGATTTTCATATTCCAAGAAAATATGGATTCAATCAGGTATATGGTGAAAACGGTGGTGTCGGAGGATTGTTTCATGCTTTAAGAAATATTAAGGCCACCTTGGAAATAGCCAAGAGAATGGAAAAAATATGTCCAGATGCCTGGTTTTTGAACTATACCAACCCCTTGACCAAAGTATGTGAGGCCATTAATAGGTTGACCTCGATAAAATTTGTTGGGCTTTGCCATGGTATATTGGCCGGAAAGCATCAGCTTTCCCAGTTTCTCGAAATGAACGAGGAAGACCTCGAGGTTAAGGCTTCGGGACTCAACCATATCACTTGGTTTCAATCAATCAAAGACAAAAATACCGGTGAAGATCTGTATCCTAAATTAAAATCGCGTGAACGTGAAGCACATTGGTTGGCTGAATGGGATGAGATTGCGTTGAGCAGAATTTTGCTGCGGACCTATGGCCTGTATCCCTCACCAGGAGCAAATCATATAGTAGAATACATTAGGTGGGCCGGAGATTTCTTGGCAAGTGACAAGGTTCAATTTTTTTATGACCCAAATGAGGGCCACCCCTGGGAAACCGGAAAAATTCCCACATGGATCTATAGTCTGCAGGGCAACCCAACTCAGGTGCCTCTTTATCCTGAAAAAGATATCAATCTGATTTTTGAACTTGGAAAAGGAGACAATCGCGAGATTAAGTTTTCACGAGAATACGCGATTCCCATCATAGAAGGTCTTTCTTGCGGCGCCAATAATTCGATCGACGCGGTCAACGTACCCAATGACAATTTTATGCCCGGCATCGAACAAGGAGCCATAGTTGAAGTCCATGCAATAGTAAACAAAAATGGTCTCCAACCGCAAAAGGCAGAACGCTTACCGGAAGGAGTCCTTGCCATTTTACGAACTCAAGTAAGTATCAATCAATTACTCATAGAAGCATTTGCCGAAAATTCAAAGAACAAGCTTTTACAGGCCATTCTTTTAGAACCCACGGTAAATTCATATAATAACGCGGTTAGTTGCATGAACGAAATGATATCGATACAAAAAGAGTACTTGCCTGAATTAAAATAAGGCCGCGCAAGATACTTTGGTATAATTTATGAATCTATAGTTTTTAGGCATAAAGAATACTAAAAAAAAATCGATTGCATCGAAAACACAAATTAAACAGAACAATATTAATCATGAAAAAAATGAAATATCCCACAGGACAAAGAAAATATGGTATGCTGTTCACACCTTTTATTATCATAATTCAAATTGCTATTCTTTTTTTACAGAGTCCGGTAATTGCACAAGATACAAATGAAGGCAAAACATTAATGGCAGTTTTCGCGCATCCCGATGACGAAATTACCCTAGGGGCCATTCTCAACAAATATGCAGAAGAGGGTGTCAAGGTCTATTTGGTAGTTGCCACCGATGGGCGCTTTGGTACAAATGATCGTACGGAACATGTTGCAGGAGACGACCTAGCTGCCCTTAGAAGGGAAGAAATGCAATGTTCGGCAAATAAATTGGGCGTTGAACTTATTCATTTAAAATATCAAGATCAACTCAGATCCGCTGAAGGTTACGACGGTCATATGCCGCATATTCGGTCTTTAATGAAAGACATTTACGATATCATGGAAAGAATTCAGCCCGATGCCATCGTTACTTTTGGTCCCGATGGCTGGTCGAACCATATGGATCATCGTTTGGTCGGTGCCAGTGTAACCCAAGTATTTTTAAGTAAAAAATGGGAGAAACCGATAAATCTTTTCTATGTAGGCAGACCATCAAATTTTATAGAAGATCCAGAACGAAAAATTCTAGCGGGACAAAATATTAGCTATTTAACTACCAAAGTCTCATATTCAGAAAAGAATAGAAATACCTTTATTCATGCGCTCGCTTGCCACAAGAGTCAATTTGGCGAGGATGGCCTAGAACGAATGATGAAGAGAAGGACGGATGAGAAGCGAGTAGTCTATCTAAGAAAATTTGTCGGGCCAACTGAAAGTTCCGATTCCGTTTTTAACTAATAAATATGGTCACAAACATGAATTCAGTATTTCGGAGCACTTACTTTTTTATGATTACCACCCTAGTTTTTGTTTTGGGAGGATGTAATGATGCGGCCTCCGAAAAAAAGAATGAAGAACCTTCTATCTTATTTGAATCGGTTACTGTCATTGATGCCAAATCAGGCGAAAGAGCGAATTATAACGTATTGGTTAGTGGTAATAAAATAATCGAGGTATCGGACCAACCGATTGAAAGCCCTCCAAATTGTACAATAGTAAACGGAAAAGGGAAGTATTTGATTCCCGGTCTATGGGATGCCCATGTTCATGTAACGTTTACACCCGGTCTAGAGCAGGCGATGTTTCCCCTCTTTTTGGGTAACGGCATTACAAGCATACGAGATACCGGTGGCTTGATCAACGAAGTAGTGCCCTGGAAAGAAAAATCGATAAAAGAACCCAATAGCTCTCCACGATTGTTTATCGCCGGACCTTTATTAGATGGTCACCCAAATGTCTATGATGGAAGCCCGGGGAGACCTGAAATCTCCGTTGGCCTAAGCTCTGAAGAGGAAGCCATAGAAATGGTCGATTCGCTAGCGGCAGCTGGTGTGGATTTGATAAAATCGTACGAAATGTTAAGTCCTAAAATGTTCAAGACCATTCTTGCAACAGCGGAAAAACACAACCTACACGTTACGGGCCACGTGCCCTTAAGTATCGATGTTGTCGAAGCGAGTGACGCCGGCCTCAGAAGTATGGAACATTTACGAAACCTAGAAATGTCATGCTCATCCGATTTTGACTCTCTTTTGCAGGCTAGAAAACAAATGTTGGCCCAGGGAAAAGATTATTTAGGAGGTACCTTGAGATCTGAGATTCATTCGGCACAGCGTATGCACGCATTTAAGACATTTGATGAACAAAGAGCATCAAAGGTATTGGCAGCATTGAAAAAAAACGGAACATGGCAAATACCCACTACAGCTCTTACAACAGGTGGAATAAACAGATTGTATGAAAATGAAGATTGGAAAAAAACATTTGAGTTTTTGCCCGAGACGATTAGAGCCAATTGGATAGAAGCTGCCAATAAAGCTGCAGAAAAACAGAGCAGTGAAATCAGCGTCGCGCACGGCAAATGGGTATTAAAGATGGTCAAAAAATTGAAAGATTCCCAGATTAAGGTCATGGCCGGCACCGATACACCGATCGGGTTTCTTACCCCCGGTTTCAGTCTTCATAAAGAGCTGGAAATGTTGGTCAAGGGAGGGATGGAGCCTTTAGAGGCAATTGAATCTGCTACACTTTTACCCGCTCAGTATTTTAAGGTGCAAGACAGTATTGGAACCATCGAGAAAAATATGATTGCGGATCTTGTTTTACTCGATGCCAACCCATTGAGTGATATTACCAATACACGTAAAATCATTGCCGTAGTCCGTAACGGCTCATATTACAATCGAAAAGCACTTGACAGTCTACTGAATAGCAATTAAACGCATATAAGATTAGGTTCAAAAATAGAGCTTATTGGCGCCAAGGCCGCCAAACATGGAATAGAAAATACTTAGTTGATATTCATCTGTATCCCTTTATATTAAATTCAATAGTTTCTTAGAACAAAAAACTATACATGAAAAAAAATCAAGATTTATTAAATAATTCCAAGTACTTTATATTCTCTAAAATTAAAACCCTACTCCTAATTATAGGTTTATCTTTTTTTGCAATTACCTGTAACAAGAAAAAACAAGAAAAACAGGTAGAAGGCCCTGTCCGTCCCAACGTTGTTATATTCATAGCCGACGATGTTAGCTGGAACGACCTGGGATGCTACGGGAATACTTTCGTCCAGACCCCAAACATCGACAAACTGGCCGAAGGCGGCATGAAGTTCACTAATGCGATTTTAACGGCAAGCTCATGCAGCCCGAGTCGAATTAGTATAATGACTGGAAGGTACCCACACAATACTGGTGCAGCAGAACTTCATACGGAACCTAAGGTAGATTTCGAATCTCTTGCCTCCGTATTAAAAAATCATGGGTACTATACTGGGCAGGCAGGAAAATGGCATATGGGTGAATTGCTTAAAAAAGGATTTGATAAAATCTATCAAAACATCAATGAAAATGGCGATGGTGGAGAGAATCGATGGATTCCTTCATTACAGGAAAGGGACAGGGAAAAGCCTTTCTTTTTTTGGTTTGCCCCTTATGATGCACATAGGGTTTGGGGAGAAAACTGGTTCTCAAAAACTCACGATCCAAGCCTTATCAGTCTTCCCCCGACTTTGTTCGACGATGATAGTACACGCATAGATCTTGCAAAGTACTATGACGAAATAAAAAGGTTCGATCATTATGTGGGAGAAGTAGTTGAAGAGCTTAAGGGACAAGGAGTTTTCGAGAATACCCTCATTTTGGTTATGGCCGATAATGGGAGACCCTTTCCTAGAGACAAGACACGCATGTACGATTCAGGAATGAAAACCCCCTTTATCATTCATTGGCCAAAAGGTGTAGAAAAGCGAAGCATAAGTCATAGTTTAATCAGTAGCGTGGATATTGCACCTACCATGCTGGATATTTGCGAGGTAGGTGCTCCAAAAAGTTTTCAGGGGAAAAGCTTTAAGCCAGTACTTTCAAATCCCAAAACAGAAGTGCGCCAATATGTATTTTCTGAACATAATTGGCATGATCATGAGGCTTATGAACGCATGGTGAGAACAAAGGACAACATCTATATTAGTAATTCAAGGCCCCAATATCCAAACCAAGGACCTGCCGATGCTCTAAATTCAAGTTCCTTTAGAGCACTTCAAAAAGCACAAAAAGAACATACTTTGACACCTGCACAAGCTGATGTATTTCTTATGCCAAGACCACCGGAAGAATTATTCGCAGTCAATGAGGACTCCTTACAATTAAAGAATCTTATAAACAAAAAAGAGTATTCGCAGATACATGAAGAATTGAAAAACATATTATTAAAATGGATGGAGGACACGGGTGATACCGTACCAGAAAACTTAACCAAAGACTGGTATACAAGGAATACCGGTAAAAAGATAGAAAGTAATTTCGAGATCAGGGGTGAAATGCCAGGAGAAAGTCAAAAGGCAGATACAATCAATAAGAAAATCAAATTTTAGCCATTCCGAAATCACAACATTATCATTCTTGACATTCAAAAAAATAAGGTTTAAAATGCTCAAAAAGTATCTTGGGATGATCAACATGATAATCAAACCAATTACCCAATTGGCCTAAAATAAATATCAATATTCCAAATACTATCGGCAGCACAATTAGAAATCAAACCATCATTGAGGTATTGGAGCGGATTCTTTCGGCATATCAAGATAAGAGGATGAGCGCATAGTGTAATCCTCTTATATCGAGGTTCAGCACTCCAAGTTTATAACAACTCGATGAAGAAGATTGAATCTAGTTAATCTTTTTGATCATCCAATTCCTTCAATCTTTCCCGTTCCTCTCTTTTCCTGTCAGTATCAAAGGCTTTATCATAAAGAGAATCCCGTTCACCACCTCTCCTTAGGTGTTCTTCATAGTTTTTTTTCCATCTCATCCATTTCGTTTTTTTTTGCAAAACTTTCATAAGCTATCCAAATGAAAATTGCAATAAATGGTGATGCTTCTAGTATTGTATAAATATCCATAATTAGATTTTATGTGTTTTAGAATTAACAACGCTAATTAAAAAATAATATGCTAGCCTAACATTCTTTTAATGAAAAGTAACCGTTTTCTTTTCAATAAGTCTTTCCATCTTTTCACTTGGTCATTTTTATACAATATTTCCATTTTTCTAGATTTCTTAAGACTGGTTTACTAAACCAATAAACATTCAAATCACGTTAAAAAGCGTGTGGTTGTAAACATTGGAAATAAAAAAAGGAGCTACTTTTATGTAACTCCCTGCTTTTACTAGCTCCCCCTCTTGGACTTCCCGCATGCAGAGGGATAAACTTCTCATCCAAGTTTTTCTAACGAAAAAAGCCACCCACTTTCATAGATGGCTTCGTGTCGCTCTGCTCCCCAAAGTGTACTATTCTCGAACCAATTTAAGGAGGATTTGTCCAAACTCTACGATTTACGGCACTTCTTCTCATCCATCCCTAAAAGCCCCAATACCGAGGATGCCAATAATAGCGCTTATTCTTATCCCTTACTACTATTGAACCATTCTAAAGTAGAGGAAAGTAGAACTTCAAGAAGATAAATAAGATGGCATTAGGGGAAAAAACAGGAGGGCGAACAAAAGGAACGCCAAATAGATTGACCAAAGAATTAAGGAGCCTACTCAAAAATATTCTTCACATTGAACTTGAAAGGATTCAGGAATATTTAGAGCAATTAGAGCCAAAAGAAAGACTTGAAATCATTATCAAGATGATGCCTTATGTTTTACCAAAAATAAAGGATGAGTCACATACAATAAATGAACCGACAATTTGGGATTAACAAGTAATGGTAAATAGAAATGCAATTAAATCCTATCATTTTTTGTTTGGAGTGCCTAACCATTTCTTAACAAATGCTTCTGGGTCTGTTGGGGCTGGTTTGATTCTTCCTTTGTGCATAGCCGCCATTGCCTTTTGGTATTTCTCCTTATTAACGGCTACACGACCCTTTAAGGGTTTTATTTCTGGAATCTCCTCTTTGAACCTTTGGAAATACTTTTTGTGCAAATACGATGGCGTTGCCTTGACCTTTCAACGGTTGACCATGGTCATTTTCCCCTTGTAGAATTTCATTTGGGATTCTGTCAAAAGCCATGCACGCTAAATCTCCTAAATACCACTTACAATTGAAACATCTATCGTTAGTCATTTTTTAATTTATTGAACAATGTTAACATTTTTTCTGGGACTCCATTTTCTCCATAAGTTCTATATTGTGCGTACCATTCCTATGCTGTGAAGAAATTATATAGGTCGTGGTTAACTCCTCTTCAAGTTCGATTTTTTCAGTATCTGTTGTATAAGGCATTCTCTATGTTTCTTCAAATTGGTGCTAACGGGAGTCTGCGCATTAACTCCAAATTTTGCTCATTTTACATTTTTAACTTATTGATAATCAGACTTAATATTATTCATCAAACAGGTTATTACGCAGTCTGACGGTTTGGCTCGTATGTTTGGTTCTTAGTTTGAAGATAAGATATTTATGTTAATTGAATCATACGAGGGTATGCCTTTAAAGATTTAGTAAATGGGCATCTATGAATTTAACATACTCCCAGAGGACGACCAATGGAACACCCTTTGGACAAAGGAAAGTTTCTGAACAACCTAAAGTTGATTGACAAATCGTTCAGCCTTTATGCCATTGATACGTTCTATGTTGAGGTGGAGTGGAATGATGAAACAGATGAGATCGTTGATAAGGGAGTCTTTAAATGCGGTGATGCCCTGAATAGGTATAGTAATGTTCCAAAGGAGATTTAAGCCAATTTAAGACCTTTTCTCAACTGGATGACTACTGTGGTGCTAAAGTTCTATACGATAACTGCAATGGTGATATAAGGCTTATTCAAAAGGAAGTGAAAAACCGTCTAGGAAGAAATACGAAACCCTCGTATCAGATGAAAAAAATCAAGGAGTATTTACCTTTAGTACAATCCCCAAAGAGTTTAAAATTGGAAAATATGATTAAACTGAAAGCGGAATTAAAAGAATATTGAATTTGATTTGTAGAAATGAAAATCCGCTATATTCAACCCTAACCTTTCCTTCGATCGGTAAAGTTGAAATTAAAGCGGACTTTTCAACGCTAACTAACTCAAATAAATATTGTAATTATCCAAACCAAAATAGGCCCTAACTTAATAATACTATATATTTTGAAATCCGAAACGATAATTCACCGATTGGGAAAAAACACGAAACAAGTAGCCACAAAAAGCAATTCTTTGAAATTGACCTCTGTCTTTTTCATTGCCGGTGTTTAGTCAAATGCAAAGCCCGTAGCCACTCTATAAATAATGGCGTATAGGACAACAAAAAACATAACAAAACTGAACCAAGCGAAAAATTTGAAGTATCGTTTGGCTATGTAACTTCCTAGGTTTTGAAAACCTTGGGCATAGATTTCTTTCACGAGATCCTTTCTTTCATTGGAAAGCCAGTTGGAGAACAAGGGAGCGAAAATACCTTAGCGAAGATGAGCTACAGCGACTTATAAATGCAGAATTTCAAAACGAGCGGTTGGAAAGGGTAAGGAACATTTTTATATTTTGCTGTTTTACCGGACTGGCCTATGTTGATGTTAAAAACCTGACCGAAGAAGCTATACTAATAGATGTTAAAGGTCAAAAATGGATTAAGACGTATAGAAGGAAAACAAAAACACAAAGCAGTATTCCTTTGCTTCCTATTGCAGAGAATATCCTTAACAAGTATTGCCAACATCCTTTCGTTGTCATGGGCAGAGGTGTTTTACCGGTTTCAACCAATCAAAAATCCAACGCCTATTTAAAGGAAATAGCGGAAGCCTGTGGAATTAAAAAGAATTTGACCACCCATTTGGCACGACATACATTTGCCACGACCGTAACGCTATCTTGTGATGTTCCTATTGAATCCGTAAGTAAAATGCTCGGACATACATCACTAAAGACGACCCAAATTTATGCCAAGGTAATCGACCGTAAACTAATTGAGGATATGACCTTGGTGAAGAATCGTTTTACCTCTACAAGTACTCAAAAAATGGTATCAACGGATTACTAGATTTAATAAATACAGTTTTTACACCTATTGATTTTATATACCCATAAAATAACAGAGTATAATTTCAGATAAACATAAAAATGACACTATCATAAACAAACTTGATGAAACATCAAGTTTTTAACATACCTTTAAGAAGACATTTGTAGGCATTTAAAAATAGAACTTGTCAATTAATCAAGTAATTATTTTATTGCAAAACCCTCAACCATTTAAGTAACTAGAGAAAGAAAATAAGTCGTGTCCACTATCAGAAAATCAAAAGTTGATGATGCCAAGAAGGTGTGCCACATGAAATTAAAGACATGAGATATAATTAATCGTAATACGAAAGGTTTAGTCTCTAAATTTTGAAAACAACTCCTTTTACATCTTTCATTATACAAAACGGACCTCTATGCGTAAAGACTAAATAGCTAGTAATAACGAAAAAAATAAAAATAAAATCAGGACATTTTATATAATCAACTAACAAACCACCTTATGAAAAAAAACAGTTATAGAAGAAATTTGTTTGTTCTATTCTTCAGCTTAGTACTC